>JACCEC010244878.1_pt1 | contig 36399 bp, 64 predicted proteins | sample 7450121 | NCBI WGS metagenome assembly JACCEC01 (sample SAMN15323455, study PRJNA562643) | freshwater metagenome | isolation source: river surface water | place: USA:Blue River Watershed | collected 2017-08-18 | reverse complement strand
GAATTAAGCCAATACTTGGTGTAGAAGGCTATATGACGACAAGTATGGCAGATAAGAGAGCAAAGGCAGATCGCCTTGACCCTCTTGACCAAAACTATCATCATATAGTCCTTCTCGCTAAGAACCAAGTTGGTCTTGAAAACCTAAATAAGATTAATGAGATTGCTTGGACAGATGGTTTCTTTAGTAAGCCACGTTTTGATTTTGAAACATTAGCAAAGTATAAAGAAGGTATCATTGTTACCTCTGCATGTCTCAGTGGCTGGATAGCAAAGGCTGTTGAACTAGGTGAGTTTGCAACAGCAAAAAAACACATACAGTGGTTTAAAAAAGAGTTTGGTGATGATTACTACATTGAGGTAATGCCACACAACCCACCAGAAGTTAATAAAGGAATTATTGAATTAGCAGATGCAGCAAAGGTTAAGATTGTTGTAACGCCAGACTGCCATCACTCTGATACAAGTCAAAAAGAAGTTCAGGAGCTCATGCTTCTTCTTAACACTCATGCTAAGTTACAAAAAGATGTAACATACGATAAGTCAAAAAAGCACGATTCTTTTATGGATCGTCTTGACTATTTATATGGCGCAGATCGCATGATGAGTTTTAATAAGTTTGATATTCATCTTCTATCATACGAAGAGATGAAAGATGCTATGCAAAAACAAGGCATTGATCGTGAAGATATGTTTGTATCAACTAATGAGATTGCTGATAAAGTAGAAGATTACGATATTAAAGAGCATTTAGATCTTCTTCCAGTACAGTATAAGAAGCCAATGGATGAGCTTAAGAAGCTTGCTCTTGAGGGTTTAGCTGAACGTAAGTTAGATAAGAATGAAGAATATCTTACAAGACTAGATGAAGAACTAGATATCATTGGTCAAAAGAACTTTGGTCCATACTTCCTTGTCGTTCGCAACATGCTTAACTGGGCAAAGAGTGAAGGCATTATGGTTGGTCCAGGACGTGGTTCTGCAGCTGGTTCATTGTTGTGTTATGCACTTGGCATTACAGACATTGATCCAATCAAGCATGGACTATTGTTCTTCCGATTTATTAACCCAGACCGTAACGACTTTCCTGATATTGATTCAGATATTCAAGATACTCGTCGTGATGAAGTAAAAGATTATTTAGTTAGACAATATAGACACGTTGCATCAATTGCTACTTTCTTACAATTTAAAGATAAGGGTGTCGTACGAGATGTTGCAAGATGTCTAAACATTCCCTTGCCAGATGTTAACAAAGTCCTCAAGGTAGTTGACACATGGGATGACTTCTGTAATTCAAAGAACACATACTGGTTTAGAGAAAAGTATCCAGAGGTAGAAAGATATGGGGAGCAGCTTCGTGGCAGAATTCGTGGTACTGGAATTCACGCAGCAGGAGTTGTAACAAGTAAAGACCCAATCTTTAGGTATGCTCCACTAGAAACAAGATCTGTTACTGGACAAGATGAAAGAATTCCAGTAGTAGCAGTTGATATGGGTGAGGCTGAAAATATTGGTTTGATTAAGATTGATGCTCTTGGCCTTAAGACTTTGAGCGTTCTCAAGGACTGCCTTGATATTATCAAAGAGCGTGAAGGAACTAAGATTGATCTATTAAAGATTGATATGGATGATGCTAATGTTTATAACATGCTATCAGATGGATATACAAAAGGCGTGTTCCAGTGTGAAGCAGCACCATACACAAACCTTCTAGTTAAGATGCGTGTAAAGAACCTTGCTGAACTTGCAGCATCAAATGCTCTAGTTCGTCCTGGTGCTATGAACACTATTGGCAAATCATATATTGCTCGTAAGCATGGTCGTGAAAATATTGACTACAAGCACCAAGTTATGAAATCATTTACGGAGGAAACATATGGCTGTATTCTTTACCAGGAACAAGTTATGCAAGCATGCGTACAGCTTGGCGGTATGTCCATGTCGGAAGCAGATAAAGTTAGAAAGATCATTGGAAAGAAAAAAGATGCTAAAGAGTTTGATGTCTTCAAGGATCAATTTGTTAAGGGTGCTTCGCAATATCTTTCGCCAAATGATGCGCTAGATCTATGGCATGACTTTGAGGCTCACGCAGGGTACTCATTCAATAAGTCTCACGCAGTAGCATACTCAACACTCTCATATTGGACAGCATGGTTAAAGTATCACTATCCTCTTGAGTTTATGTTTGCATTGCTAAAGAATGAGAAGGACAAGAGCGGAAGAACAGAATATCTTATTGAGGCAAAGCGCATGGGAATCTCTGTTAAGCTTCCTCACATTAATGATTCAGATATTGACTTTAAGATTGAGGGCAAAGGTATCAGGTTTGGTCTTACTGGCATCAAGTACATCTCTGATAAGATAGCTGAAAGGTATATTGCAAGTCGTCCATTTGCTTCCTATAAAGAGGTAGAAGAGTTTACTTTTACAAAAGGTAATGGAGTAAATAGTCGTGCTTTACAGGCAATGAAATGTGTAGGCGCACTTACATTCCCAGATAATCCAATCAATATGGAAGAGGTCAAAGAGAACTTATATGAGTATCTAAACCTTCCTGAGTTTAATACATCTATTCCACAACATTACTATGCTTATATTAATGATGTTGAAGAATATGAGGAAACTGGATCTTTTGTATTATTAGGAATGGTAAAGTCAATTAAGCGTGGAACAGGATGGTCAAGAGTTGAAGTTTTGGACAAGACTGGCAGTGTTGGTATATTTGATGAAGAGTCTCCGTCTATTGAGACTGGTCGTACTTATCTCATTCTTGCAAGTGATAACAGGATTGTATCTGCAGTACCTGCTGATGAAATAAAAGGCTCTAAGAGCTCATTGGTAAAGTTTTTAAACTATAAGATGTTGCCATACAAAGAAGGTGAGCACTTTGTTGTTTCCTTCAAGCCAAGAGTAACAAAAGCTGGCAAGAAGATGGCTTCACTGGTTGTTGCTGATGCTGGTAGAGAAATGCACTCAGTTGTTGTATTTCCTATGCAATTTGCTAAAGCGTATATGAAAATTGAAGAAGGAAATGTTTATAAGTTTGATTTTGGAAAAACAAAGGATGGAACAGTTACAATGAATGAGGTGGAAAATGTTTGATGACTTAGCAATTGCTTTACACGAAACAGCGGTACAAAAGGGGTTTTGGCCTGAAGAGGTTGATGATATTTTTATTGCTAAGCAATGTATGATGATCGTGTCTGAGGTAACTGAGGTTATGGAAGCAGTTCGTAAAGATAAGGGCGAAGAAGAGATTGCTAAAGAAATGGCAGATATTTTAATTCGCACACTGGATCTATATGCAGGAATGGTTGAAGCAGGGTATACTAGAGTATCACTTGATCACGCAATGGAAGAAAAAACTAACTTTAACAAGACTAGACCAGAGAAGCATGGGGTACGATTTTAATGATGACAGTAGAGGAAGTATTAGCTCAGCTTAGTCCAAAACTAAGAAAAACAGTGATGGCTGGAGATACTGTTCCAGCAACAGAGTATGCAGCAACACCTAGCTTTGGATTAAACCGTGCATTAAATGGTGGGTTGCCATATGGTCGTCAAGTGCTAGTTTGGGGTTCTAAATCCTCTGCAAAGTCATCTCTATGCCTTCAGATGATAGGTTTGGCACAGAAAGAAGGAAAGATATGTGCATGGATTGATGCTGAGATGTCCTACGATAAAAAGTGGGCAGAAAGTCTAGGTGTTGACTCATCAAAGCTAATTGTTTCTCAGTGTCGCACAATTAACGAAATGGTTGATATTGGAACTAACTTAATGAATGCTGGAGTTGACATGATTGTGATTGACTCTATTACCTCTTTGCTACCTGCAATTTATTTTGAAAAGGATTCAGATGAACTTAAACAACTTGAAAACACAAAACAGATTGGCGCAGAATCTAGAGACTTTAGTAATGCATGGAAAATGCTTAATTATGCTAATAACAAAGTTAAGCCTACTATGCTTGTCCTTATTAGCCAGTCTCGCAATAATATTAGTGCTATGTATACTAGTCAGCAGCCTACTGGTGGTCAAGCTACTAAATTCTATTCTTCAACAGTCATTAAACTTTTTTCATCAGAATCAGACAATCAAGCAATTAAAGGCAAGATTCATGTTGGAGACAAGCTCATTGAAGAAAAAATTGGTCGCAAGATTCGTTGGGAACTCCAATTTTCTAAGACTTCTCCTGGCTTTCAGTCTGGGGAGTATGACTTTTATTTCAGGGGAGATAATGTTGGTATTGATAGCATTGGCGATCTTGTTGATACGGCTGAACTAATGGGCATAGTTGAGCGCACAGGTGCATGGTACGTACTGCCTGATGGATCTAAGGTACAAGGAAGAGAAGGTTTTGTCAACAGGGTTCGTGAAGACTTAGACCTACAAGAATCTATTAAGAATAAGATATTAGATGTCTGAAAAATTCAAAGTATTCTCAGGTAAGTTTCCATGCAAGACATGCGGAGAAGAAGTTTTATCTATAAGATTATGGAATGAGAGTGCAGACTTGACTTGGATGTGTTCAAACAAGCATCTATCAAGAGTACCTATTATTATGACAAGGAAAGATTTTGAGCGAAAGAGCGGAAAGTAAAAGGATTGGTGCTAAGCAGCACAAGAATTCTGGTCGCAACACGCATAAGGGTGATGCAACTTGGAAAAACTTTACTGTTGACTTTAAGGAATGCTCTAAGTCATTTACACTAAATAAAGATGTTTGGGCTAAGGCTGTTACTGATGCTATTAGAAATGGTAACGATCCAGCCATACTTGTAGTTCTTGGGGACGGTAATTCAAAAGTAAGATTAATGATAACTGAGTTTGAAATAATGGAACAAATAATAGGAGAAGAAAATGAGTGAGCAAACAACAATAGAAATGGTAAATGGACTATCTGAAATAGCTGAGTATATGCAGGATGAAGAGCTAACACAAGCTCTAACCTTTATTGCTAAGATCATTATCAAGCCAGATATTCCTCTAAATGTAGCAACGGTAGAGATAGTTAGACTTCAGGCTATAGCAGCAAAGATGGCTTTTAAAGCCACCTGGATGGCTAATGTAGACAAAAATGACAGGGCAAAGAAGAATATTTATTATACGGCAGCAGAATCAATCAATAACTTGGTATCAGCACTCAAATATATTATGCGCTAACCTGGTATACTTATATAAACAAAGGAATAGTTATGACAAAAAACTTACTAAAGCAAATAATGATTAAAGAGGTTGAGACACCAGCACAGATTGATGCACAGGAACTTGTAAAGGTTATTGAGGCTGGATATCTTGTTGGGCGTGAGCCTAAGCATACACAAAAGAAAACTTTTGGTCCTTCTACTATTGCCTATGGCCACGGAGAATGTCCTAGATACTGGTACCTTGCTTTTGAAGGAGCGGTATTTGAGGACAACTCTGATCCATATGCAGTAGCAAATATGACTAATGGAACTCTTGCTCATGGAAGAATTGAGACAGCATTCAAGAACTCTGGTATTTCAATTGATTCAGAGTTTAAGATCTTCAATGAAGATCCTCCAATTTTTGGTTATGTAGATAATTTTATTAATTGGAAGGGTGAAGAGGTTGTTGTTGAAGTAAAAACAACAAATAATGAAGTCTTTGAATACCGTAAGCGTACAGGTAAGCCAAAGATGGGTCACGTTGTACAGATACTTATTTATATGAAGATTCTTAAGAAGGCTAAAGGTGTTCTTATTTATGAGAATAAGAATAACCATGAACTTCTTGTAATTCCAGTTGAGGTAAATGATCATTACCGTAAATGGATTGATGAAGCTTTTGAATGGATGAGGGTTGTTCGTAAGTCTTGGGAAGTAAAGCAGCTTCCAACTAAGAACTACAGATCAAACTCTAAGGTTTGTAAGAACTGTCCAATTAAAAAAGCATGTGATGAAGCAGGAGTAGGCGTAGTTAAGATAGCCTCTCTGGAGGAATTGAGTGAAACTTTGTAGCAGATGTGACACTAGGTTTGATCCCAAGGTCAGTTATCAGATTTACTGCAGCCTTGAGTGTCGTGACCTTGCTACAAAAGATAAGATTAGAGAAAGATATCAGGTAACTCGTAGACAAAAGAGGAAGGGGAAGGATCGCAGATGTTTAGGCGGATGCAATACTTCCCTTTCTATCTACAATGACTCTGGTTTTTGTGCAAACTGCAATGTAAGCAAAAAGGCAGTTGATAAAATGCTGAAAGATTTGAAGGGTTTTTTTGATTATGGTCAAGAATAAGTGGGGACTAGAACTACCTCCAGAAAGAGTTTGTGCTATTGATGCTAGCACTAATAGTCTTGCTTATGCAACATTTCATTCAGGCCATCTTAAAGAGGTGGGTAAGATAACCTTTGAGGGTAAAGATATTTATGAAAAAGTTATTGATGCTGGAAGAAAATCAAAAGCACTGTTTGATTATATTGTCAATGTTGATGCTATTATTATTGAGCATACGGTGTTTATGAATAGTCCAAAGACTGCTGCAGATCTTGCATTAATTCAAGGGGCACTGTTAGGAGCAGCAGGACAATCAGGTATTCGTAAAATTGGGAAGGTTTCTCCAATTACTTGGCAAAACTATATTGGAAATAAAAAAATATCAAAAGATGAGCAGCTTTATATTCGTTCACAAAATCCAGGTAAGTCAGTTTCTTGGTATAAAACTTATGAAAGAAATCTTCGCAAAGAGAGAACCATTAGGTTTATTAATACAGTCTATGATAAAAAAATTACAGACAATGATGTAGCAGACGCTTGTGGTATTGGTCATTGGGGATTAAAGAACTGGGATAAGGCGGTTGGAAATAATGAGTGAAAGAGAAGCTTTAAGATTTAAAGAAGAGGATGCTGACGTTATCCTAACAGTGAGAACCCTTGCTCCAACAAAATGGCTATTGGTTGATCGTGAGACTGGTCAGGTATATCAAGGCAGTCCAAAGGGCTACTGGGACAGATTAGAGCCAGTAATTAAGGTTGACAAGGACATATGATGGCTGGTAAACTATATACATCAGAGGTATGGCTAAAAAAAAGATTTCTTATTGACAAGAAATCACCAGAAGAAATTGCAAAAGAGTGTGGGGCAAGCGTAGAAACTGTCTACGTTTATCTTGCTAAATTTGGACTAAGAAAGAGTAGAAGATGAACAAGATTCAAAAGGTAGTTATTGGATTGGGAGTTGCTGGAGCTGTTGGACTAACATATGTTATTACAGCATTAAAGGGTATGCCTGAAGCTTTTAGCTGGGAAGATGAAGAGGAAGACGATGAGTGATAATCTAAAGATTACGGTTGATCAGGTAAATCATCCATCACACTACACCTCTGATCCATCAGGCGTTGAGTGTATTCAGATTACTCGTCATCGTAACTTCAACGTTGGTAATGCGTTTAAGTATCTTTGGAGAGCTGGATTAAAGGATGAGTCAAAGACCATTCAGGATCTTGAGAAAGCAATCTTTTATATCAAAGATGAAATTAATAGACTAGAGGGTAAATATGTCAACTGAGGAAGAGTTAATTAAGCATCTTGATACTATGAATGATGTTGTAGGTGAATACTTAAAGGGTAGTGATCCAACAACAATTTCTAAAGAGTTAGCAATTCCAAGAACTCGTGTTGTTGCATATATTGATGAATGGAAAGAAAAGACCTCTAATAATACAGCAATCCGTGCTCGTGCTAAAGATGCACTTGCTGGAGCGGATGCACACTATAGCAAGCTTATTCTAAAGTCATATGAGGTTATTGATGAAGCTACTATGACTAATAATCTAACTGCAAAGACTTCAGCAATTAAACTTGTAATGGATATTGAGTCTAAGCGTATTGACATGCTTCAAAAAGCTGGTCTGCTTGAAAACAAAGAGCTTGCTGAAGAGATGGTTGAGATTGAGCGTAGACAAGAAGTTCTTGTTGGAATTCTAAGAGATATAGCATCATCTCATCCAGAAGTAAGAGATATTATTATGCAACGCCTATCTGCTATTGCAAAAGAAGGAGAAGTGATTACAGTTGTCCACGATGTTCAATGATTTCTTTGAAGTTCTAAAAGAAAATCATTTTATTGAGAAGCCTGTTGACGCAAAGACATTTGTTGAGTCTCCAGACTATCTTGGACAACCTCCACTATCTGATATACAGTATGACATAGTTGAAGCCATGAGTCAGATATACAGAAAAGAAGATGTTGTAGATATTCGTGGTGACGATGGTGAAGAATATTTTAAGAAGTATACTAAGAATGAGATTATCCTGCAACTTGGCAAAGGATCTGGAAAAGACTTCGTATCTACAGTAGCATGTGCATATGTAGTGTACAAGATGCTATGCTTGAAAGAACCAGCAGTGTACTACGGAAAGCCTGCAGGAGATGCTATTGATATTATTAACGTTGCTATTAACGCTCAACAGGCTAAGAATGTTTTCTTTAAAGGCTTTAAGTCAAAGATTGAAAGATCACCATGGTTTGCTGGAAAATATAATCCAAAGGCAGACTCAATTGAGTTTGATAAATCAATTACTGTTTACTCTGGTCACTCAGAGCGTGAATCACATGAGGGTTTGAACTTGTTTATGGCAGTACTTGATGAGATTTCTGGATTTGCATCAGAGGTAGCGACAGGAAATGAACAGGGAAAGACTGCTGACAACATATATAAAGCTTTCCGTGGTACCGTAGACTCTCGCTTCCCTGATCTTGGCAAGGTGGTTTTGCTATCATTCCCACGTTATCAAGGTGACTTTATTTCTCAACGGTATGATGCAGTAATTGCTGACAAAGAAGTAATAGAAAGAACACATAGGTTCATAATTAATGAAGATCTACCACACGATAACCCTGACAACTACTTTGAAATATCTTGGGATGAAGATCACATTCTTTCATATAAAATACCAAAGGTATTGGCATTAAAGCGTCCAACTTGGGAGGTTAACCCAACAAGACAGATTGATGACTTTAAGATTGCATTCCTAACAGACCTAGGAGATGCAATGATGCGTTTCTTATGTACGCCAACGTACTCGTCTGATGCTTTCTTTAAGCAAAAGGATAAACTTATTAACTGTATGACCTTAACAAATCCTGTGGATAGTTTTAGAAGATTTGCAGAAAACTTTAAGCCAGATCCAGACAAGCAGTACTATGTTCATGCTGACCTTGCACAAAAGCATGATAAGTGTGCAGTTGCTATTGCTCATGTTGATAAGTGGGTAAATATCCAGGTAATTAAAGATTATGAACAGGTAGCACCAATTGTAGTAGTAGATGCAGTAGCATGGTGGGAGCCAAAGGCAGAAGGACCTGTTAATTTATCTGAGGTAAAGCAGTGGATTATTAATCTACGCAGACAAGGTTTTAACATTGGAATTGTTTCATTTGACCGCTGGCAATCATATGATATTCAACAAGAGCTGAAGCAGGTAGGAATAAGAACTGATACTGTTTCTGTTGCCAAAAAACACTACGAAGATTTAGCAATGATGGTCTATGAAGAGCGCATTGCTATGCCCATGATCCCCTTGCTTCTGGAGGAAATGTCAGAGCTAAAGATCATGAAGGGTAATCGTGTAGATCACCCTAGAAAGAAGTCTAAGGACTTGGCAGATGCTGTTTGTGGGGCAGTATTTGGTGCCATCTCTCATACCCCAAAGGAAATGAATATTGAAATAGACATTCATACCTGGGGATCTGCTGATAAAGTTGCAAGACAGCAGAGAGCTATGGTAGAATTGGAAGATAGGCAAATGCCTGAAGATGTCAAGAGTTTTCTTGATAACCTAAAACTAATATAATAAGGAGAAAGAACGAATGAATTCATTCAAAAAGATCGCACTAGCCATGGTTGCAGCCATGACTTTGGGCACAGTCGTAGCAACACCTGCAAGTGCTGCTGTAATGACAGTCGCTGTATCGCTTGACTCTGTAGCAAACACTACAGCATCAGCAATCGCAACGCCTGCATCATTGCCAGTACCAGCAGACAATACAGTTGATGCTGCTGATGCACTTAAGTTTGTAGCAACAGTAGATGCTGGAACATCAGTAACAGCAGTTGCAACAAACGCAACAATCGTGTCTGCACTACACACATCTGCTGCACCAGTAGGAGCAACATCAGGATCATCATCTCTGACAGTTGCAACTGGTACAGGAACAACAGCAACATTTTATGTCTACACAAAGACAACAGCAATTGGAACAGTTGCTATTACAAATGGTGGAACAACACTTACATACTACGTACAGGGAACTGCTGGAAAGATTAATAATCTAACAGTATCTGCTCCTGCTACAGGTGCTGCTGGTACAAAGCAGGACATTACAGTAACTGCAACAGATACATTTGGCAACAAGGTATCAGGTAAGTCAATTACTGCTACAGTCTTTGCTGCTACAGCAACACTAGACACAGCAACAGCAACAACTGGTGCTACACTTTCAGATTTTGGAGTTGCTACATTTAAGGCAACACTTCCATCAACTGGAACACGTACACTGATTACATTTGCTCCAACAACATCAACAGATGCAACATCTGCAGACGTAGTTGGTTTGACAGCACGTACACTAGCACCATTTGCAGAGATTGCAGTTCGTGATCTAGTATCAGAACTTGCTGCTGAAAAGGCTGCAAAGGATGCAGCACTTGCTGCTAAGGCTGTTGCAGATGCTGCAGTTCTAAAGGCTGCTGCAGATGCAGCTGCTGCTAAGGTTGCTTCAGATGCTGCTCTTGCAGCTGAGAAGGCTGCATCAGCGAAGGCACTAGCAGATGCTAAGGTTGCTTCAGATGCAGTAGTTGCTGCAAAAGATGCACAGATTGCTAAGTTGACTGCAGATAACGCTGCAGCACTTAAGGCTCTAAAGGACTCTTTCAATGCACTCGCTAAGCAGTGGAATGCAAAGAATCCAAAGGCTAAGGTTAAGTACCTAAAGTAATACAATACTTAAAAGTTTGGGAGTCAGGAAACTGGCTCCCTTTCTTTTTGCCTAAATGTCTAACTGAATAATTTGATATAATAGGCAAGAGGAGAGTACACCACTTGAAAAAGCTCTTACGTATATCTATAGCTATAATACTTGCATTTGGATGGCTTTTAATAGCCCCTCAAGAGGCACACTCTGACGATCCATTAACTATTGCAGCAGGACAGATCCAAAGCCTAAATAGCGCAGTAGAGAAATTAGAATATAAAGATGGTTTAATAAGTCTAATTGATATAGCAGAGAACAAGTTTACCTATGCCAAAAACCTGGGGGATGTAAGAGACGATGCCTATCAAGACTATGAAGATGCAGTAGAGGCAGAAGAATTAGCATTAGAAGAGGTAGAACTTGCCCAGTCAAATGTAGATGGTCAAACAGCAACAGTAGCCCTGGCCCTTGAGAATAAAGATGGTGCCCTACAAGACAAGAATGATGCACAGGATGCTCTAAATATAGCCAATATTAATCTTCAAACAGCCCAATCAAATATGCAATCTGCTGGCGGATCAGGACTTCAGTATACTGTGTACAATCTAGCAAGGGTTTGGCCAAGCATAGCAGTCCCAGATTCTGTTATTTGTTCTGGTACGTGGAACTCAAACTCTATGTACCTTCCAGTTTGTGGCAATAGGTATGAAAATATTGTAGTTAAGTTTACTGGAAGAATAACAGTTCCTGATCATTGGACATCTACATATTTTGCAGGGTATACAGATGATGGCTTTAAAATGTATATTGATGGTCAACTTGCTATCAGCAACTGGGTAGAGCAAGGTGTAAGATGGAGCGAATACTCTCCAGTTTATGATGTTACAACAGACAAGACATTTGACGTAGAAATTTGGTGGTATAACGGTGGAGGTCCTGGATCCTATCATCTTGGTTGGGCTATTCCTGGAGGATGGACTGGAGCAGGATGCGACTACACTGGTGGTTGGGGAGTAGGATTTAGTTGCAACCTTGGAACATTTTCTTCTGGTTCTGGACCAACACAGGAACAAATCAATGCTTACGATCAAGCACTTGCTACCAGGAATGCAGCACAACAAGATTACAATAATGCTTTGGCAGAATATAATGACAAACTCAGTGTATATAATCAGTCTGTTTCAGAACTAAACTCATTAAACCAAATATTAACTAACAAAGAATCTGAATATGACAATGCAGTAAATGATACGGAAGATGCTTTGTCTGAAAAGAATAATGCTATAAATAATTTTAATAATGCTATTAATGATTTAGATGGTGCTATTGATGACGCATGGCGTTACTATGATGAGCAGTTGCAGCGAGAGATCCAAAGAGCAATCGCACAAGCTGCAGCAGCAGCTGCAAACCAGCCTAAGCCAGAGACTTCTCCAGAACCAAAGCCAACTCTTGAACCAGAAAAGCCAAAGCCTTCTCCGCCTCCAACAGAGGAACCAAAGCCAGAGCCTACAAGACCAGTTGACCCTAAGCCAGAAGACCCAAAGCCAGAGCCTACCAAACCAGAGGAACCAAAGCCAGAGCCTACAAAGCCAGAAGAGCCTAAGCCTACCCCTGCCCCAAGTCCTGAACCTAAGCCAGAGCCAACTCCAGAGCCTTCTGCTGAGCCTTCTCCAGAGCCTAAGCCACTTCCACGACCAGACTTTAAGCCAGCAGAAAATATTGACCCAGTTATCAAGGACGCAGAGTTAGCAGCACTTATTCCACAAAAGGGAACAGGAAGTTCAGAAGATTTATCTGGAGTTATTGCAAACCTTACAAGCAAGGATAACAAGTTAGTTAAACTTTCTCCAGAGCAGACAGCAGCAGTAAGCCAAACCCTTAAGGCTTTGACTCAAGAAGCAAAGCAAGAGATTGCATCAGACCTTGGTATCTCTGCAGCAGAGGTGGCAAAAGTAGCAGAAGTAATGAAGTCAGACCCTGCAGTAGCATCAGCATTTGTTGAGTTCGCAGAAAGAGCAGGGGATGCAGGAGAAGCCCCAATGCCATTTACGTTAGCAGATGCAGTAACAGAAGTACAAACAGAAGCATTCTTGGCAGACCCACTTGCAGCAGTATTTGAAGTGGATGTTACAGAACTCCTATCTAATTTCTCTGAGTTAGGTATGGACATGACAGACGATCAGAGAGAAAAAGCACAAGAAGTGATTATCCCAGTTGTGATTGTGTCGCAGATCGCATCAACGATAATTGGAATGAGGAGATAAAATGAAAATAATCAAAAAAGTTGTGAAGGGATTCTTCACATGGCTGAAAGACGCTGGAGTTGAAATAATCGCACAAGCTTTTACTCTCCTTGGCTTCTTTATTGCATGGTTAACACTAACAGGATCAGCCAGAGATATTGTTGGTATTGCAACATTAGCAGTAACAGTAATCTGGCTAATAACAATTCCACTACGAAAGGAAGATTAAAATGGCAAGAAAGAAAGACGTAGATCTAACAGTAGTTGACCCTACCACAGGGGAAGAAGTACTTGGATCAAAAGCAGTAACAAACCTATGGAACATATTCCTACGCATTGTTGCAGTATTTGCAGCATCAGGATTATCAGTCATTGGTGCAGGAGCAGTTGTTGGTATTTCTACAGTAACAGCAGTTACCATGGCTGGTCTACTAGGTGTAGCAACAGTAATTGAAAGATTAGCCCGTGCCTTTTTGGATGATGGCAAGCTAAGCGCTGATGAGATTAATGCAGCGTTTGCTAAAGTAGATAAGCAGTCATAATCTATCTTATTTGACGGTTGTGCCTACCTCTGGTATACTAGTAATATAGTGACTTAGGGGTAGGCATGACTTGTATTGCAGGAATAATGAAGGACGGTAAGGTATACCTTGCTGGAGAACGTGGGGCATCTGAAGGTACCTACATTGTTCCTATTGACAAACCAAAAATCTGGAAATCAGGTCCATACATATTTGGTTTTGCTGGAACATTTGATGGACAAATTATTCAGTATAACTTTGTGCCACCTGCTCTTGAGGGTAATGTTGATAAGTTTATGCATGGCAAGTTCCTCAAATCATTAAAATCATTTTATACTGAGTGGGACATTGGCGGTAAAGATAGTGAGCTATCGCTACTAATTGGAGTAAAAGGAAAGCTGTATGAACACGATGCAGATGGCCTTACATTGGTTTCCTATGACAGAGACTTCTGTGCAATAGGATCTGGGGCAGACTTCGCTATGGGTTCTCTTCATGCTACCCAAAATCATAAAGATCCCAAGCGTCGTCTGACTCTAGCATTAAATGCAGCGGTTGCATACAGTACATCTTGTATTGGTCCAGTTGACATCCTTCAGGGATAAGGGTATACTTATATTATGGATGAAGAGTTTGACGAAATATTAAAGGATATTCAGGCATTAGAGTCTGACTATGATGAATTTGAAATTTGGATGGAAAATGGTATCAAGCGTAAGTGGATAACTCCACCATTCTGTAATACACATGAGGGTGATACCTATATGACAGATGAAGAAATGCAAGAATGGGAAGAGGGCGGAGACCCTTGCCAAGTAGTTTTTAAAATAATCCAACAATAATAAACAAAAAAAGGGGTAAAAAAAAATGAAGAAACTAATTATCGTAGCACTATCAGCAGTACTAGCACTAATGGCAATTGAGCCAGCACATGCGGAAGATCAAAAGGTTTTAGCAATTATTGATACAGCAATTGATTCAAAAAAGATTCCTGCTGTTATTTATGAAGCATGTTTTACTGTAAATCGTTCTTGCCTAAACAAAACAGCATCTGTTGAGGGTGTTGGATCAGCAAATGCAACAGTATGGCCAGCATCAATTAAAAATGATACATACCATGGATACAACATGACACAAGCAGCTTTGGCAATTAATCCAAACATTAAGATTGTGTTTGTACGAATTGCAGATATTACAGCACAGGGTAACTCAAGTAATCAGCCACAATCATTAGTGTCTGCAATTGAGTGGGTATCTCAGAATGCATCAAAATATAGCATTGATGCTGTATCTATTAGCCAATCAGGAACATCAAAGAATAACCTACTAGCGTGCACCTCTGATGTAAAAACTATCAATGCAGTTGCATCTCTAAATGCACAAAACATTCCAATCTTTGCTGCAACAGGCAACAATAAGTCACAGACAATTGTAGGATTCCCAGCTTGTGTAAATGGCGTAGTTGGAGTAGGAGCCCTTGCTGCACTTCCAAAAACTCCAACAGTTTATAATAACTTTGCAGCAGTAACAAACAGAGGTCCTGGGCTTGATCTTGTTGCTCCAGGAGATGTATCTATTGTCAGATATAATGGTGAGCCTGGTCAAACAGATTCAACTTCTGGTGCAACAGTTATTGCTGCAGCATCATACCTTAAGTCTAATCGTGCAAACCTTTCTGAGTTTATGTTAAACTTAGTTAAGGTATTAGGATATCCATACGTATCTAAGTAACAGGATTTGGTCCATAGCTCAATTGGCAGAGCGTCCGACTGTTAATCGGAAGGTTGTAGGATCGTGCCCTACTGGACCAGCAACAAACAACAAAGGAGATTGTTATGAGTCAGGTTATTTTTAATTCTTTTCCCAGATCAGCTAATGTGTATCTTGGTCGTGTTTCAGCTGAGATATTGATTTCTGATTATGCGACAGTCCATATACCAGAAATATTTAGCGTAAAAGAAATATATAACGTTACAGTTTTTAGAAAGCCAGAGGACTCAATATCTTCACTGATAAATAAACGTATTGAGGTAAGTTCAAACGTAACAGACTTATCTATTAGAGACACTGCTAAAGAGCTATCTAATCTTTATAGAAAGTACATGATGTATGCTAAGAATAATAGTGACAATATATACATAGCAAAGTTTGATGATATTATAGAAAATACAGTAGAAAACTTTCTTAATATATCTAAACGATTTAATATTAAGCTTAATGATAATTATGAGGATAGATTTAAAAGTATATCCTTTTCTGGGAGGGTATGGGAAGACAGATATGATGGGCACTATCCAAGAGAAAAGCATGAAGATAGACTTCATATAGAAGAATTAGTTGGATCTCTTGACTTTATCCAAGAACTTAATAAGGATTATGAAGATTTTATAGAGGTTTATGCAACAAAGAAGATATGATATAATATATATGTATTGCCTACGGGGATACACAAACTTATTCGCTTGAAAGGGGAATAAAAATGGTAGTAACACATGCTATGGATCTTTTCAATGATCCATTTTTTATTGGCTTCAATAGGGAGCTATCTCGTTTAAACACAGCACATAAGACAAATCTACAGTCATATCCTCCATATGATCTTATCAAACTAGATGAAGATACATATAGGCTATCTCTTGCAGTTGCAGGATTTACGAAGGATAACATTGACGTATCAGTAGATAATGGAACCTTGATTATTAAGGGCGAGATTACAGAAGTAACAGATGCTGAAGTAGTTCACAAGGGTATTGCTGGTCGCAAGTTTGTACGATCATTTGCTCTTGGTGAATATATGGAGGTAACTGGTGCAGAGCTAAAGGACGGTATGCTAAACATTAGTGTTGATCGTATTGTTCCTGAAGAAAAGAAGCCTAAGACAATTAAAATCAAGTAGTACAATATAATAGTCCCCACACAGGACCTTAGTGATGGAATAGTTACCCATTGGATAGAGACCGTGGCGCAAGTCAGGTGAATTGCCTGTGTGGGGCTTTTAACATATGATATAATCAAGACATGAAATCAATTTACGATATTCCACTAAACTCTGCTGAAGGTAATCCTAACTTCCTTGATCAATTCAAGGGTAAGGTAACAATGATTGTCAATACTACTGTTGGCTGCGGTAATGCAAATCAGCTAGAAGTCTTACAGTGGCTTCAAGCAAAGTATGGAGGAGACGATTTCCAGATAGTTGCTATCCCAACAAACGATTACTGTGGCCCAGGAGTTACAAAGGGCAAGTGGTCAGAGGGTATTACATGTGGTTTAGACTCTCAAGAATACGGTAAGGATGCGTATGGTGTAACTTTTCAGTATTCTGAAATGGTTGGATCTAATCCACACCCATCTACATCAGCAGCCCACGGGAAAAATGGTTTAGGCCAAGACAATCTTCCAGTTCACCCAATGTATCAGGAAATATCTAGTCAAATGCTAGAATTAAAACAAGCTAACCATAAGTTAGGAATAACTCCATCACAAGACTATTATTCTTGGTGGCTAAATCTTGGTTTTGATAATGGTGAAACAATGGGGGGTAACTTTGAAAAATACCTTATTGATAAAGATGGATATGTTATTAAGCATTACCACTGTACAGTATTAAATTATGACATAGAAAAGACCCTAAAGGATTCATTAACTGAAGCTGGTCATCCTGTCATGATTGGCATAGGAAGATCTAAGAAGGTCTTTCAAGAAGAATATGATTTAATTTGCAGCGATATTGAAGCTGCAATTGCTGGACAAAAGTCTGTTCTGAATAGCTAAATACTTGTTTGTATAATATGACTAACAAAGAGTTAGAACATTATAATAAGCAACAGTTTAAAAAACGACTCTCAGAAATAAAGCAGGCCTCTGGCTGTGTAGACTGTGGAATAAATAATCCAATAGTCTTAGACTTTGACCACCTAAAAGATAAAAAATACAATATATCTAGGATGATCCACGATGGATTTTCTTGGGCAGCAATTAAAAAAGAAATAGCCAAATGTGAAGTAGTATGTGCTAATTGCCATAGAATAAGGACTTATGCTCGTTTGACATCTAAAGCCTCCTAATGCTATAATAGATAAATACCTATAGGAGGGGTAACATGGCAATTAAAGGATCAGTAGAAGCAATCATTGAGGTTGCAAAGAAAGAAATTGGAACCATTGAAGGTCCAAAAGATAACGAAACAAAGTACGGCGCATGGATGAAGGTTAACTTCCAGCCTTGGTGCCAGTCTTTCGTTTCTTGGTGTGCTTACACTGCAGGTGTAGCTAAGTTTCCAAAGTCTGCTTCAACAGTAGCAGCATCAGATCAGTTTAAGAAAGAAGGACGTTGGTCAGATGCCCGTAATGACGATCCAATGCCAGGAGATTGGATCTATTTTGATTTTCCAGATGACGGTGTAAATCGTATTTCACATGTTGGTCTTTGCATTAAGAACAACGGCGATGGAACAATTCAGGTTATTGAAGGAAACACTTCAGGAACTGCAAAGGGAGACCAACGCAATGGCGGAATGTGCGTAGAGAAGACTCGTGGTTATGTAAAGAACAACAAGAAGAAGTTGCTTAATGCTGTAGTTGGTTGGGGTCGTCCAGTTTATGCTGGCGAAGAAAATGCTCCATTATTAAACAAGATTGCAGCAAGTGCACCAACACCAGTTAAGGCTACATCAGCAGATGCTGCTAAGAAAGCAGCTAAGCCAGTTGCAAAGAAGTCATCTGGTGGCGGTAAGGCAAGTCAGGTAAAGTAAATGGACTCTACTAAAAGAACATTGCTAAAGACAGCAAGCTGGGAGACCTTTCACTTAGTTGGTGTCGCTGGTGTGATTTACCTCTTCACTGGTGAATGGGAGTATGCAAGCTTAGGTGCCTTACTATATATTGGTTGGGAAGCTGTTGGGTACTTTCTTCACGAGAGAGTCTGGGCTAAATTTGGAAATAAAGTTAAGTAATTGGTATATTAAATATGATTGATCCAACAAAAATATTAGCTGGAGCAGTCGCTATTTATGAAAATGTATGGGACGGCTTGGCTGAAGATATTAAGTTTATTGATACAATATCTTCAGACCAAGAGTCTTTAGTGTATTTTGAAAAAGCTAAAATCAAAAGCGAAGAAGATGGAATTATTAAAGGTTTAGAACAAGTAAGAACAAACTCTACCTTATCTTTAAAAAAATCCTCACAATTTGATGAATCATTAAAGAATATTGATGATAAGTTTAACAATATTACTAAAGAGTGCTTAGGTAGTTATCGTAAAATATTTGATATTAATGAGCCATTTTATTATACAGAACATAATAATTTGCTAAAGTACACTGACTCACAATACTTCAGGTCACATTATGATGGAGATACTGGCTCTAAGCGTTCAGTATCCTTAATTCTTTACTTAAATGATGAATATGATGGTGGAGAAATTGAGTTTGTTAACTTTGACATAAAAATTAAGCCAAGTGCTGGATCTTTATTAATATTTCCATCAAATTATGCATATAGACATATAGCGCATCCAATAAAATCTGGAACAAAATATGCAATTGTGACATGGATTCATGATAGGATACAATGAATAACTTAGAGTATTTTAATGAAAATGGCTATACTATAGTAAGAAATGCAGTAAGTAAAGAATTGACTGACTTTCTTACACAGTATGCATTTTTAGATGAAAAGAATAACTTTGAGTCTGACATCCAGGTCCCTGGATCGCATGCTAAATATGCAGATATGGCTATGGAATCTTTATTGTTAATGCTTCAAAAAGTGGTAGAAGACAGTACTGGTCTTAGTCTACACCCAACATATTCATACTATAGGTTATATAGGCCTGGTGCAGAATTAAAAAGGCACAAGGATAGACCTTCATGTGAAATATCAATGACGGTAGCTCTTGGAAATCATTATGTAGAAGATGGATATACGTGGCCAATATTCATAGATGGTCAAGAATGTGTTCTAAATACTGGAGACATACTTATATATAAAGGTATGCAGGTTGAGCACTGGAGAAATACTTTTGATGCATCTGAAGGGTCATGGCATCTTCAAACATTCTTGCACTATGTTAATGCAGAAGGCCAGCATTCAGGTTGGAAGTATGACAAAAGGCCTGAAATCGGATACATTCCTGAAAAAATAACAAAAAAATAACAAACAATTAGAAATGGGGTAGTTATGGCAACTTATGAATATGACTGTATGCCTTGTGCAAAACGGTATACAAAAGAAAGATCTATCAAAGAAAATGATCCAGGGTACAGCTGTGAGACTTGTAATTCTGCATTAGTTCGTGTATACTCTAATGTAGGAGCAGTTTTTAACGGTAGTGGATTTTATTCCACCGACAACAGAAAGTAAGTGTATACTATGACTACAATGATTAAAGATGAGACTATTAAGCCAGAGTGGGTTCTAAAAGCAACAGACCGTTGTGATTCTTGTGCAGCAGAAGCCTTGGTTCAGGTTACTGGACTAAACGGACAACTTCTTTTTTGTGGTCATCATTATAATAAAATTATGAATAATCCAGATGGGTATAAGAAAATGATGTCTTTCGCAATAACCATACTTGATGAGCGTGACAAGCTTATTGAAAACAAAGCAACAGAGGAACCACACGCATGATCATTCAGATTATTGGACTACCTGGCTCTGGAAAAACAGAACTAGCAAAGGCACTAAAGGAACGTATTAATGCTATTCATCTTAATGCAGATGAGGTTAGAGCAACAGTAAATTCTGACCTAGGATTCAGTGCAGAGGATAGAATTGAGCAGGCACGCCGTATGGGTGATATGGCTCGTCTTATTGATAAGCAAGGTGTCGCTCCAGTAATTGTTGACTTTGTATGCCCTACAGATTTAACTCGTGCAGCATTTGGCAGACCAAATATTCTGATTTGGATGAATACAATTCAAGAAGGAAGATTTGAAGATACTAACAAAATGTTTGAGCAACCAACTTATTATGATCATGAATTTCGTAATCATGACATGATGCCTGAAGAAAAAGCATCATATATGATTAGTAAATTTGGACTACATGACTGGTCTGCCCCAACAACGCTGATGCTTGGTCGCTATCAACCATGGCATGAAGGACATCATGCTCTTTATCAAGAAGCTGGCAAAAGGACAGATCAGGTTCTCCTTGGTGTACGAAACACTTATAACACTAGCGAAAAAGATCCTCTGACATTTGATGAGGTAAAGGGTTATATTGCCAAGGATGAATTTATGGATGGTGCACTAGTATTAAGACTACCAAATATTACTAACATTGTGTATGGTCGTGATGTAGGGTATAAGATTGAACAAGTAGATTTGGGGGCAGACATCCATGCTATTTCGGCTACTGAAAAACGCAAGCAAATGGGTCTATAGTTATATAGAAGAGTCTGGTCGTTTAATGAACGAAGCAGAAGAGCGACTAATGTTTAGGGACAAAGATGAACGTAAAGAAAAGTAGATCTCTTGCAAAGTCTTTAACCTGGAGAGTTGTTGCACTGATAACTACATTTGTAACTCTTTATGCTTTAAGCAAAGATATTAATATGGCTACCATGGCAACAATTATAACTAATACTGTTAACTTTGTTGCATACTATTACCACGAAAGAGCTTGGAATGCTATAGGGTGGGGTAAGGAATGACAGTAACGAAGGCTAGATCATTTGTTAAGGCAATGAGTTATCGCATATGGGGTACATTGTCTTCATTTATAGTTGCCTACGTTTTAACTGGTAATGCAACATTATCAGGTGCAATTGCATTTTGGGAAACGGTAGTAAAAGTATTTATCTACTACGCACATGAGCGTGGATGGAACAAGATTCAGTGGGGTAGAAGATAATGACAAAAAAAATAGTAGTTGTTGGTGGAGGCAGCGCTGGATGGCTGACAGCTCTTTACATAAAAAAAGAATATCCAAACCTAGATTTAACTGTAGTTGAGTCTAAAGAGATTGGAATATTGGGTGCTGGAGAAGGAACTACACCAAGACTTATAGAATTTTTAGAAACCCTTGACATATCTTTAAGTGATATTGTAACAAACTGCGATGCTACAATAAAAAATGGAATCAAGTTTACTAACTGGAATAATAATGGAGAGTTCTATCATCATGGTTTTGCATTAAAGGGCCCAACACTACTTGGTTTTGATGCAAAATCACAAGACTTATTCTCAAGACCACTAGTTTTGTCAAGCGTTATTAAAAATAACTCACACTCAGACGTTGACTTTATTGAAAAAATTTCAGAATTAAATAAGGTGCCATTCACATATAAAGAATATGTTAATGATGAATTAGATAGTCATTATGATAAGATTGGTCTTCATGCAATACATTTTGATGCTGCAAAGTTTGCAGCTAGACTAAAGCAAATAGGTATAGATCGCAACATAAACGTCATAGAGAAAACCATTACAGAGATATCTGTAAATCAAAAACACAATGTAGATAAAATATTATTTGATGATGGTACACAAATTGACTGTGATTTTGTTTTTGACTGTAGTGGTTTCCATAGATTAATTATAGGAAAGATTTTTGATGCAAAGTGGAAGAGTTATGGTGACTTCTTGCCATCAGATTCTGCATTACCATTTTTCACTGATGTTGAAGATGACATTCCTCCATACACTGAAGCAATTGCTATGAAGTATGGCTGGATGTGGAAAATTCCATTGCAATCAAGATTTGGTTGTGGGTATGTATATGACTCATCATTAATATCAGAAGATGAAGCAGCACAAGAGATAGAAGAGTTTCTTGGTTATACACCAACCTATCCAAGAAAGGGTAAGGGAGCGTTTAAGTTTAGTGCTGGATGCTACGAAGAAACTTGGGTTAAAAACTGTGTAGCGATTGGATTAGCTGCAAACTTTATAGAACCTCTAGAGGCAACATCTATATGGATAAGCATTAATATGCTTAGAAGACTGCTAACAAATCCAGAATGGCTTTTTGATGATGTTTCATACATAAGAGATGAATTTAACAGGGATGTTTTGTCTATGAACAATGACATGTCAGAGTTTATATATTTTCATTATATGAGCCAGAGAAAAGATACTGATTTTTGGAAAAAGTTTACTTATGAAAAAGCTCCAGAATCATTAAAACAAAAGCTAAACTTATGGAAACAAAGATTTCCAACCAAGAGTGATGGAGGACCGTACTGGGCTGCTGATAGCTGGTTGATAGTTGGTTTAGGTATTGACGTCATCAATAAAGATCTGGCTAGAAGATATATAGATAATTCAGAAAAATATAATGACTTTTTCAATAACTATAACTATTATGTTGCTAGACAAAATTCAAAAAAGAATGAGTGTATGGGCCATAGAGAATTTTTGGATAGCTTAAAGTGAAGTTTAGAACAGAATGGATAAATGCACTCAAAACGATGGGTCATAGGTCATACTGGAACAAACCAAATACAGTTGAGTTCTTTGCCTTTATGACTAAGGCAGGAATTATTATTCCAGGACTTTTGTTTGATACACAGATCTGGTGGCTTTATATCTTCGCACTTATAACTAGCCTTGCTCTTATTTGGTCGTCAACTGTAAAAACATTGCCAACAATTATTTGGTTTAATATTTTATGGTCAATTCTTGCTACAACTGCTATAATTAAGTATTGGGTCTAAGGGGGCTTATATGTATGAGTATTATGTAAGAAAAGTAGAGAACGTAGTAGATGGAGATACCATTGACGTTCTAATTGATTTAGGGTTTGATATCTTGTTTGCATCTCGTGTAAGATTGGCTGGTATTGATACACCAGAATCTCGTACATCTGATAAAGCTGAAAAGGTCCTTGGCTTGGAAGCAAAAGAGTATCTTAAGAAGCAACTGAAAGATGCAAAGTCTGTCATTATCCGTACAGAAAAAATGGATTCATCTGAAAAGTATGGTCGCATTCTTGGTTGGGTATATGTTGATGGAGAGTCTGAGTCTGTTAATAATAAGATGATTAATGATGGATATGCTTGGGGATATCTTGGTGAGACAAAGATTAAAGATTTTGATGCACTTGCAAAAGCTAGAAAGAAGTCAGGAAAATGAAGCATGTACTGTACTTCACTGCTGATTGGTGTAATCCATGCCAAAGAACTAGACCAATTGCAGAAGAATTAAAAAGAGATGGGTTAATTGATTTTGTTTTTGTTGATGCAGATACTGAGATTGAATTATTAGAAAAGTTTGCAATAAAATCTGTTCCAACATATATTCTTCTTGAAGATGGAATAGAAGTGGGACGTATGAATGGTGCAAAAACAAGAGAACAGTTCTTGGAATTTGTAAATGATTGATGATGATTCAATCAGTAAAATCATAGATAACCTTATTCTTGAAGGTGGAATAGAGGTGGCAGGCGTAGATCCTGAGACTGGAGAAATGTTATATTCTTTTACCCCTAAAGTCAAAGAAATAATGCCAGAGCTCTATCATGACCATCTTAACTTTGTTAATGATGAGCTCATGGTGCTTTGGGAAAAGGGGTATGTAGAAATAGACTTTTTCAAGGATGATCCACTTATCTATATAAGTGATAAATCTTATGACCCAGAAGAAGTCAACAAGCTCTCTAAGCAGGAGAAGTGGTCTTTGCAGGAGCTAAAAAGAGTCGTGAAGTCTCAAGAATTCTGATATAATCATTATATGCCATATCATGTAGGTGCTAAGGGAAGTTACGGTTGCTCAGGATACCCTGCTGTAAAAGAGGGTGGAGAAGTAATGGGTTGCCACAAAACAAGATCAGAAGCAGCAGCACAAATATATGCAATTAATCGTAGCGAAGGAAATATAGGTAAAGGTATGCCAAACTTACAAGAAGGCGATTTCGCCATGACAGCACATGGATCAGACGAAGAGGTTCATATTGGTCAAGTAGTTCACGTAATGCGTGAAGGAATGCTTGGCGTACCTGGTGGAGAGTATTCTCTTGAAGCAAGTCCAGAAAATCCAGCGGTATTAATTCAGTTATTTGAACAAGAAGAAAACGGATTCTGGGAAGCAACTAACCTATATACAGGATGCATGATGTCACTGATGGTTGCTATTGATCCACTTCCACAAGAACCAGAAGACTCAGAGGTTGCTATGGCAATGTATGACGCATCAATTGGTAAATCAGAGTGTTGTCCAGAAGATATCTCTAAGCAGGCACCTTGCTGGGATGGTTATGTACAGCGTGGTATGAAGCCAGGAAAAGATGGTAAGAAAGTTCCTAACTGTGTTCCTGCTGCAAAGGCAGATGACTTGTGGGAAGATGATGACACAGTTGAATATGAAACAGACACAGTGTCAAAGGCAGAAGGATATTCTCCACCTGCTGGTGCACGATCTGCAGCTCGTAGAGCAATTAAGTTTAAAGAAGATGGTAAGGCTAATGGTGCAGGTACTGCAGTTGGCTGGACTCGTGCAGGGCAGTTAGCAAGAGGAGAAACTTTATCTCTTAGTACTGTTAAGAGAATGTATTCATACTTCTCACGTCACGAAGTAGATAAGAAGGGTAAGGACTGGGGCAATTCAGCAAATCCTTCTAATGGATATATTATGTGGTTAGCATGGGGTGGCGATGCAGGATTCTCTTGGTCACGAGGAATTGTTAATCGTGAAAAGGATAAGGCGTTGTTTGCTGACTTTGGAAAAGATTACACAAGAGCAGAGTCGCTAACACATATCTTTAAGCCAACAGAAAATGGTAATAAGTAATGCCAAAGAAGAAGGCTGGCTCTTTTAACCCAACACAGATTAAAAATGGCAAGATTGTCCGTTTAAATAAAAATGGCACAATTAAGTCTATAATTGATAATTATACTGTTAAGCATCCTAAAAAGGAAAACTAATGTTTATTATGTTGGCTATCAGCTTGACATTGATAGCTGCATGCTCTATAATTGTAATAGCAGTAAAAGGTAAGAAAAAGTACTTTACAAAGGTTGAGTATAGCCAAAGTGATATACACAGAATAGTAAGACACTTTCTTCCTAAAGATCTTTTTGAAAAGCCTAAACCGCTTTCTCAAGCAAGAAAGCATTTACAGAACAACACTGTAAGGGTTTTAATATTAGAAGATCATGCATATTGGGTTCATGACAATATGTTTTACGTGGCTGATACTCTTGATGGATTGGTTAATCCAGAAACTGTAAGGCCAATTGATACAAACAATATGTCAAATAGGGATATTGATAAGATGCTATTCATTTTGGATAGTTTGAAGAATGGAAATTCTGATGATAGTAGCGGTGCATGGAACAACTGACTTTGATGATTATCAAGTCTTTCTTCGTGCTATGGGGGTTGCTCTTTCTGGAATGCAAGACGGGGATAAAGAGTTCGTAGTTTATTCAGCAGGACCAGCAGCAGTTAACTCTTTTGTTTCTGAGTTTTGTAACCTCTCTGAAAGAGGTATGAAGTCTCGTGGAAGAAAGATTAAGTTTGTGCAAGTTCCTCCATGGTATATTGAAGAAAATATAGAGCATGTAAATTATTTTGCTTTTCTTAGCAAGCCAAAACAGCCTATATCAAAGCTTGTTGAAACTGCAGAAAAAAATAATGTTGAAGTCGGAATTTTTAGATACTAAGGGGTATATATGATAGTAAATAATTTAGAGACAATGGAAAAGATTGTAGCCAAGAACTACAACCTTCATTGGAATGGCTGGACAGTTGTAGAGACAAAGCAATCTGACATGGCCAAAACAGCAATCAATGGAATTTATCGTAACGGAAAATGGTTTTTGGCTAAAAACTTTGTGCCTGATCGTAATGGGTGGGATATTCCAAATAGATATAAGGTATAAATATGAAACAACACTTATGGAAAGATGAAAGTGCATGTTTTGATATGGATACAAATTTATTTTTTGATAAATATGAAGACGATGAGCTTGTTAGACCAATTATAGATAACCTTTGTCAGTCATGCCCAGTTCAAAGAACATGCTTTGCTAACGGTGTATCTGGTAAAGAATGGGGTGTCTGGGGCGGAATCTATTTGGAAAATGGCGAAATATCCAGAGAGTTCAGCAGACATAGAACAAAAGAAAAATGGGGTGAGATGTGGAAATCTCTAACAATGGAAAAAAAGTGACAAGCTTTGAGTCAATATGTTCAATCCTTGGTGAACTATGGATGGACTATAAGTCAGATAAATATTTTAAAGACTTCATTGAGTATAATGATATTGGTTTGCCAATTGCATTTTTAGTTGATAACGAGCTTGTTGATCCAAACGAACTGGCAAAACAGTACGTGTATGAAACCTGGGACATATTCCTTGCAGCTCTAGAAGTTAAAGAGGATATTGGCTGGGAATCACTTGAAGAAGTATTTAAATTTGTTGATAATGGGAAAGAGTAGATCTATGTATACTGACACAATGCGTAGAGCTTTTAAATCAATATCTGCCCCAAAAGATTTTGGTGTAAATATTATAGATAATGAGCATTTTCTTACTATTAAACTAAATGAATATGATTTTTTATGGATGAGTCATGATGAAAAGATGCAGGCTTTGCAGTATGTAATTCAAGTCAAGAAAGCACTTGAAATGGAAGGCGCAATAGTCTTAGTAACAAGGGAGCCAGTAAAATGATTATCAATGAGATAGGGACAACAGAAGCAGTACTTGGTGGACTTCTTGTGGCAGTAACAATTGCTGCTATTTTTATGACACTCAAGGTTATAACATTAAGACAACGAATTAAAGTTCTTGTTGTGTCATTATCAAGGGTACAGGATATTTTTAATAATACTAAAGAAGAAGAAAAGGATAGCGAAGTTCATAAAGAAAACTTTATTAAGTTCTTATCTGATTCTCGTGATTGGGCATATGAATATATTGAGCATGTTCAGGGTGGTATTACTAAATTTGTTAATGAAATTGAACCAGAAATTGCATACTTTGATGAGTATGGTTTAGTTGGGGATGCTTATCCACACTATCATTCAATGAAAAAGATATCACAAGAATATAAAGAATTAAAAAAGTTATTGCCTGAAAAAGAGATCTAATGAGATTATTTTGGTTTCAAAGATGGAAGAGCTTTGATTTTAAAGATCTTTCAGATGAAATGGAGAACGCTGGGTTTGATGGGATTCTTTTCCCTTATTCATCACATGACGATGACTATTTTATACCTATAGCAACGAATATAGAGAAAGATAAAAATATTAAATACATGGTTGCTATAAGACCATATACCATCTCTCCTCAGTACATAAATAAGATAATTAAATCAATCAATAAAATATCAAAAGATAGAGTAATTATTAACTTTGTTTCTGGGTGGATATATGAAAATGAAAAAAGTTTAGGTGGCATATACGGTAATATTAACAACTCATCCTCAAATATAGATAGATCTAATTATTTAGCTGACTATATAGATGTACTAAAGAATATGAAAGGAAACAGTGTTAACTTTTATGTTTCAGTTACTAACTCAATTTTGTTTGAAAAAACAAAAGATAATAAGATAATTATTCCATATAACTTGTATAAGCAGGAAAAGATTGATCTCTCTGAAGCAAAAGCAATGATATCTATCTGTCCTATTATTAGAAAAACAAAAGAAGATATTGATAAAATAAAAAATAATTCTATGTCAGAAAAATCTGCGTATTTTACAGAAGATGAGTTTATGGTATTCTTAAATGATATAAATAAAAAAAATATTAATGGATTGTTAATATTTGAAGATTCAGAAAATGCTGAAAAAGAAAATATTATAAATGCAATAAGCAAAGCACAACACATTATTAAGGAGAAAAAATGAAAGATATATTATTGTCAACACTTACAGGGTTTGGATGCGGTATAGTCTTTGCTGCTTTTAAGCTTCCAGTTCCAGCGCCCCCAGTTTTTGCTGGCGTGGCAGGAATTATTGGTTTATGGCTAGGTTACTACATACTTTCAGGATATATGAGATAATAGTAGCATGGAGTTTTATTACTTTGGTGGGAACTTTAACCCTGGTGAAATAACCACACTAGAAAGAAGTCACTTTGATGGAGTCATGTTTGTATATGACGCCGTTCTTGGTGATGTTTTTACTAAGGTAGCAAGAGACATAAGAACCAATGAAAAGATTAAGTATCTGGTTGCAATTAGACCATATACAATATCTCCACAGTATTTATGCATGATTAGTAAATCAATCAACTCAATTGCTCCAGGAAGAATACAGGTCAATCTAATATCTGGATATATTAAGGAACATGAAAAAAACTTCGGTGGTATCATGGGAGATATCAATGATGACTCAGATCGTATTGATAGGTCTAACTATTTAATAGATTATGTAAAAATGCTTAATACCATGCCTGGAAATCAAAGAAAGCATTCACTAGACTTTTATATATCAACAACAAACGAATATGTATTTAATGAAGCTTCACAAAATAATAATAAAATGATATTGCCATACAGAGACTATAAAAATGGATATTGGACTGTAATCAGTGAAACAAGCGGTCAAGATGTAGGAAATAGCTTTAGTATTTCTGGTCAAAATATAATGCTAGCTTTGACCCCAATAATCAGAAAGACAGAAGAAGAACTTCAAATGTCTGAAGAATATGTCAAAAGACCTGTATGGCGAGATGGTGAAACGACAGGAAGAGTCAATGACATTGAATTCTTTACTTTTCAGCAATTTGATGACTTCATGAAAAAGTTAAAGAGCGAGGGCATTAATCAAGTTCTAATTAATGGTTTTCCAGAAAAAGAAAGGGAAAACATTATTAATTTTATCAAATACTATAAAGAATTGGGGCTATCTAAGAATAGGTCGCCTCATAATGATCATAAAGATCATAGAATATCCTAGGAGGAAAAAATGAATACAGAACAATTAAAGGCACTACTTGCATCATATGGACGATCAGTCCTTGCATCAGGTCTTGCTCTATACATGGCAGGAGTAACAGATCCAAAGGATCTATGGGCAGCACTTGTAGCTGCAATTGCACCAGTCGCAATCAGAGCAATCAATCCTAACGACAAGGCTTTTGGTGTACTACCAGATGCTGAAGCCGTAGACAAGGCTCTGAAGGCTGCTAAGGCACCTGCTAAGAAGACTACAGCAAAGAAGTCATCTGGTGGCGGTAAGACAGCGAGTCAGGTAAAGTAATACAAGAATAAAGGAGGCCAGCCTAGCAATGGGCTGGCTTTTCTTTTTGTATGATAGGATATATACATGGCTGATTTTGGATCATTATGGATAGGTAATCCACTAAGTAAGGTTGAACAAACAGCTCTTGCCTCATTTATATATTATGGACACTCCTTTACCCTTTTTGTTTACGACATGAACATGAAGGTTCCAAGCGGTGTAGTAAAGGCTGATGCCAATGAAATAATTCCTGAGTCTGAAATTTTCAAGGTACAGAATTCATATGGCCCATTTGCAGACATGTTTAGATATACCATGATTAAAAAGACTGGCTTGATCTGGACAGATACAGACTCAATATGCTTAAAGGCAAGCTGGAACTTTGGAGACTATATATTTGGATTTGAAGAAGAGCAGCGTCTTGCTAACGGAATATTAAAGATGCCACAAAACTCACAGCTCATTGATTTTTTGATTGATAACTCAGTAAAGTATGACAAAACTAAAATTGTATGGTCTGAGATTGGACCACTGCTTGTTACAAAGGGTGCAGAAAAGTTTAAGGTACTTGGTTATGCACAGCCACCAGAAGTTTTTTATCCAATACATTTTTGGCAGTGGAGAAAGATTTGGCTTAAAGAATATACAAACGAAGTTCTAGACAAATGCAAAGGTGCACACACGCTACAGATATGGAATCAGTTTTTAAATAGGGAAGGTGTTAATAAGAATAAGCTTCCCAAGGGTTCTGCAATAGAATACTTCTATAACAAGTTTGTTTAGAGATATCCTGTCATGTCTTGTTTTTTTGCATATTGAACTGTTGATGTTGTTGAGTATATGTTACAAATGTTTGCTCTGTTGTATTTTAAAGCATACACACTGAGCTCTTCATTATAAAATAAATAGTGATCTATTGGTCTTGATACTGGAGTTTTTACCATTTCAATTAACTTTTTAGCACCAGATTTGCTTACGACATAGCATAAGCATGACCAAGACTGATAAACCTTGCACACATTCTTTTTACCAATATCTAAATGCTTACCATCTTTTTTGTATCTTATGTTTCCAGTGGGTGGAACATAAACAGTAAATACATCCCAGTCTTCTGGAAGCTCATCTATATACTCATAGAGCTTAGAGCTAAAGTCTTTTGATAGTTGTATGTCGTCTTCCATTAATACTATGTGATCGTAATCAGACTTAGAAAAATTAACCCATGCAGTATAGTTGCTTGCCCAGATGCCAAGTTCTCCAGGCTTCCAACCATTTCCTTCCCAGCCTTTTGGATCAACTTTAATATTTGCATTTTTATAGAATGACTGTATATCATCTGTATTTCTCATCATTATTGTTGGTGTATCAAAATTATCAAAGTCTTTGTTGAGCTGTGTTATAGCACGCTGAGTAAGAATGTTTCTTTTTTCCATAATAGCACTATCTTCTTCATTGTGAAAAATCTTAAAACAAATATTTGGTTTTCCAGTTTTTGCACTGAGCCCATTGTTAATGTCAAAAAACTGTTCTTTAGAGTAAAGCTTTCCATTTTTTTCCCACCACTTGTTAATATAGTTACTAGACTTTGAATGAAAATCTTCATGGTTTTTATTAATTGAGTGCTTTGCATCCAGTATATGTGTGAACAGTGGCATAGAATATGCCTCTCCAAGATTATACAACACTACATCTGCTGCTTGATTTTTAAGTCCATAGCTTTTAAGAACATACTTGTCTCCATCAGTATGGTCTTTTACTAAAGATTGTGCATACTTTCTATTTATTATGTAGCATGCAGTTGACCATTCATACGAACCTCTTGTACTAACATTATATTTCTGCTTTTTATGAAGACTGAACTTAACTGGTTCGTTCTTAATCATCACAAGCTGAATAATGTCCCATCTATTAGGCAGATTACTTATAACATAGTCCCAATCCCACGACCAATATTGAACGGTATCAAAGCTAAAGTCATCTTCCATGATAATGGCATACTCACTATCAGAAGTATCAAGCCAATGCTTTATAGTTTTTATGTGAGATATCATGCACCCAACTTCTGATGGCTTTAACTTTGGATACTTACCAGATAGTTGATCAGATAGGTCATTGCTTCTACCATCTACCGCTTCAATAACTGTATAATCAGTGATGCTATACTTCTTGAACTGATCCTTTACACTCTTCAATCTATGAGTATGGTCTTTAAGATTAATTACATATGCTGGACCAAATCCCTTTAGCTTATCCATTTTTAGAAATCCAAACCTGCTCGTCCATTACTAATATTTGATATTCTCCAGAATGTTCTTGTAAAAACTTATCTATGCCTGGCTTAGGTCTAAGATGGTCTTGTTTGGTGTCATGCTGCCATAGGTAATCATCAAACGCCAGTATGCCATATGGTTTAATTTTATCCCAGCTTAGAGTTGCGTCTTTATAAACTCCATCTGCAGTATGATCACCATCTATGTATACAAAATCGTAATGTGATTGTTCAGCGGTAGACAAGAACTCCTCAGAGTACCCCTTAATCTTACATATATTAGTATACTTAGACATACGATTATCGTAAAAAAACTCTATCTCTTCCCAGTCAAACTTCTTATGAATACCCTCATCAGAACCAGACCAAGTATCAACATCTGTAAGCCACGAAGTCTTGTCTGTAAGTATATTATCTAAAAGCCATTCGCTAGCATCGCCAGTATATGTTCCTATTTGTAAAAAATCTAATAGTGGTTTGTTAGCAAACCTGCGTGGAAGAATTAAGTCAAAATATTTGACAGCGCTAATGTTAAACCAATTTGGATACCCCATGATTACCATTATACACTAGTACCCCTAAAGAGATTTGAACTCCTGACCTAACGGGTAGAAACCGTCCGCTCTTCCGCTGAGCTATAGGGGCTTAGTACATCTGGTAGGACTTGAACCTACGGCTCTCTGCATATAAGGCAGGTACTCTAACCAACTGAGTTACAGATGTTTGTTGTGGGCAGTTTTAGTCATACCCAGGACTTTTACTAAGCAGAAAGAATCTTGGCTAGAGCATTTACTGTTGCTGCAATTCTTCCGATATCACGCAACTGTTCTACTGTATATCCTTCTTCTTTAAGTGTTTCGTAATGTGCCTTAACACAAAAATGACACTTACCAACAATAGATGATGCTAAAGAGTAGGCTTCAAACTTACCCTTTGTAGTACCACCATGAGATGCAATTGCATTCATACGAAGTTGTGCTGGTAGTCCAGTAAGGTTAGCATCGTCTGCCATTTCTAAGTATGGATACCAAACATTGTTTTGTGCCATGATTGCACCAGCAGTCAAGGCTGCATCTCTTTCTACTTGATCAGTTGCGCTTGCTGTAATAAAAGCAACAAGCTTGCCATTGCCAGTTGAAAAAGCAGCTGCTAGAGCAAGATACGTAGCATGCTCAGGATCAATAGATGACCTATTTATAACAGCATCAAGGTTTAACTTAATGTCCTTTGCGTATTCTGGCAGATTCTCTTTAAGTTGTTCAACCCAAGACATTATAGAGTTTCTCCTCCAAGAGGTCTATTACATGCACATAGCTCACCTGTTTGTAATGCATCAAGGACACGAAGTGCTTCATCTGCGTTACGACCAACATCAAGGTTGTTCACAGTGACGTGCTGAATAGTGTTTTCTGGATCAACAATAAAGGTAGCACGGTATGTTACACCAGATGAGTGATGAATCCCAAGATCACCAGCAAGTTGATGTGCTGTGTCAGCAAATGACCAAGAGTTAGTCTTGCGAAGATCATCATGAGCATTACGCCATGCAATCTTACAGAACTCATTATCAACTGATCCAGTCATTAGAACTGCGTCACGATCATTAAAGTCATTTACTAATGCATCGTATGCAACAATTTCAGTTGGACACACAAAAGTAAAGTCTTTTGGATAAAACATAATAATTTTCCATTTGCCTGGAAATGAATCTTGTGTTAGTACTTCAAATGAGGAATCGTCATATGTCAATGCCCCAGGCTTAACTCCAGTAACGGCAAAGTTACCAAGCTTATCTCCTATAGTTTTCATTTATTCTCCTTATATAAGTAGATCTTAAAACAGATCTCGTGCACCAGGTAGGACTTGAACCTACGACGACCAAATTATGAGTTTGGGGCTCTAACCAACTGAGCTACTGGAGCTAATACCTCTATTCTTTGTCTTGCTTAATTCCAACAGTCATTACTAAATATGAAATTCCATATCCTAGAAAAAATGCTGGTACTGCTAGAAGAAGTATACCTAATACATCCATGTTAAACTCCCTTCAATTCATCTTTACGCCAGTGAATATATGATTTAATGTATACAGCTGCATATGCAATAGCCATTGCTATGAAGCCATATTGATCTGTAGCCAGTGCGTAAGCAATCCAAAGACATTCATTAACACAAAGTATTAACCATCCCCAAATTGTTTTACGACCAACTAAGAATATTCCTGTTACACCAATTGCTGCTAATACCCATGACCACATTACTGAGGCACTCTTTCATTCTGTCCTCTTGCAATTGCAGCACATACTTTAAATGCAGCCTTTGTTCTGCGACTCTTCATAAATCCCAACCCCTGCCACACTGGTACGGTAGCCTCAATATCTTGAGCAATCTGCTCTCTAATTTCTTTGACTGTGGTGATGATAAGGTCCATCACATAAGCCTTTTGTTCGTCGTTTAATTCGCCAGTCCACCCGTTATTTTCCATATATCAATGATACCAGAAACTCAGCGGTATTGCAACTATGGTATGATTAACTTATGTATGAATGCGATCATAAGCTAGTCCCAATAGTATATGGATACATGTATGGAGAAATCATTAACAGTTTAAACAATAATGAAGTCATATATGGAGGAAGCAGAAAAGCTGCTGGGTCAGCAGATTGGTTTTGTATGAACTGCCTTGAAGATATCTTTATTTAATTTCTTCTGCATCTGGTATATCATTAATAGACCCATATCCCTTAAAAAGAAGTATGTAAGAAAATCTAACTGAAGCAATTAGGTATCCAAATAGCATTCCCCATAGTACATGTAATAGCATTATTGTTTATGTCTCTTTCTATTTCCGTATTTAGACTTAACATCACCCTTAATATTATTAACTATCTCTAAAGCTATAGCATCAACATCAAACTCTTGATCAAACTCTGCTTCGTTCACTTTGGCTCCTTTATTTCCTGTCTATCTAAACTAAAATAGTTTTCGTAATATCCATAATCCATCTTCTTTAGTTTCTTATTAATGGCTCTCCACATACCCCAATTTGAGTAGGAAAGACCACCCTTACAGGCACGACCCCAATAACCATCCTCTGGACCATCACCCATTTGATACCATTTCTGAATATCCCAGAATCTGGCTCTCTTGCCATATCTCCAGTCACGAGTTACTTTAATAATGTATTTTGGACGATCAATTTTCTTTTTGGCCATACCTATATCCTTCGCTAATACCGTTGGCAATTCCCTTAAGTCCATTATACACAAGAAATGCCACTATTGCAATAGGTCCTGTGAAAGCAATTATTGTAGATATTACAATAAATAGTCCTAACAGGATTGCATCTATACCGCCAAACATTTTTAGTTCTTCTTTAATCATATTCTTTAGTGTGTACCTAAACACAATCAACGAACAGATAAGCCATAATATTTTAACTACCATTTCAACCTTTTCTCAATTCTGCTTTTAGTTCTCGTCTAACTGTCTTCCAGTCATGCTCAGTAAAGTACCAACGATTAGCATTATTATTAGTAATATAGTCTCTTACTTCTTCTGCAGTTCCCCAAAAAATTCCTTTAATGACATCTTCTTTTAATTCATTAAACTCTTCATCATTTTCACAGCCTTGCAGGACATCACAGCCAGAACATGATCCATATCCAATAACAGTAAAGCCAAACCTTTCCCCATTTTTTAGCAGGTATACGTAATCACCCTGCCATTCTCCAATAATATATTCTTTAATAATATCTCCCTGAGTAGCAACAATCCCCTCATATCCCATAGGTGGTGAATAATATTCGTATGTCATTACAAACTCCAACCTGATGACGGTGGTGGTAAATCTACTGGAGTTTGATAATTAAAATGATATTGAGGTGGGTAACACCCATCACAATTTGAACGCTTAAAGATGTGCCAGCATTGAGCCAAAGTAGGCATTGGTAATTGATCGTATGTCATTACTTACCGTCCAAAATATCAAAGATCTTCTTAGCAACATAATGCTCTACTGGTGGATTTCCACGGTAGTCAGTGTCTGCTAAGCTCTTAGCAAGTTCTCTAATCTTTTCTAACTTCTGCTCTTCAGCAATGCGCTTACGCCAATAAGCCTCAGTTGAATGTCCTTGTGGACTCCAATCCTGAACCATGGTAATGTTACTTTGTGCTATTACAGTTCCATCTTCACACCAATGGGTTTTACCATAGGGGTATGTCTTTGTGCATTTATGGCATATATTAACATCTCCAGCAACAACATTTAGTTTGCCATCTG
>JACCEC010614955.1_pt1 | contig 36464 bp, 42 predicted proteins | sample 7450121 | NCBI WGS metagenome assembly JACCEC01 (sample SAMN15323455, study PRJNA562643) | freshwater metagenome | isolation source: river surface water | place: USA:Blue River Watershed | collected 2017-08-18 | reverse complement strand
TGGCTGATGACTTCATATCCCGCATGATCTTCGACAGTCGTCGGAATGCACCATCCGGACTGTTCAGCTCCACCATTGATCGCGTAGAGCGCATAGGCCTCAATGGCGATTACCTGGACTATCAGGGTGATGGCAGTTACGCAGCTGTCATGTACATGTTCGATATTGGCACCTTCAAGTGCATCGGCGACAGCTCCGATGTGAATAACCTCAACTGGCTTGATCTGTAATGGCACTCACCGCAATATCACAGCCCGGGGCCATTGCCTTTGCCCGCAATCCAGTCGTCTTTCAGCTACAGGCCGACAATGCCGGTACGCCATACGATGCCACGGGTGTAGGCAGCAAGATGACGTATCTGGCTACTGATCGCTTCGCGGTGAATGCCACGCTCACTGTTACCTATACCGAACCAGACACTACCACCGAGGTGGTGACCTTCACGGCGAAAGCCTCACCATCGGGCACGAATGAAATACCGGCATCCGGATATTCGGGTACCAACACGCAATACTGGGAGGCGGTGCGCCTGATTGTGGCGACACATCCGCGCATCGCTCCATACTTCTCGGTGGCCACAATCAGCGAGGGCGGAGCGCTCAAGCTGCGTGTGCGCGCCAAAAGCACTGCCACCGGGTGGGCAGTAGCCATCACCAACTCTGCCAGCTTCAGTGTAGCGGCAGAGGCCGCTGCAGCCAGCACCCTTCCGGCCAATTACAAGGTGCTGATGGAGGTGTACTTCGAGAGCACCTACAAGCAGGGCGATTATGAGCTGGTAGCCGAACTCGAGGGCATACCGGCAGCGCAAACAGGTTTCATGTACTTCGATATATCCAGCGTACTCGGTGCGTGTGCGAAGCAGGCACGCACCGAACCGCTGGTTCCTGTGTATGGCACCAACACCATCAGTCTGGCCGGCAACCTTCGGCGCTACTATGTGCGCTACACCGAGCAGTACGGCAATCCAGTGGACAATCAGGAGTGGCAGTACAGCGATGTGAAGCACTGCATGGATGGCGGGGTATCGCAGTCGGTATTCGCCGAGGGCGACTTCTTGGCCGGGCTTGACAGCACCGACAGCCTGCTCACATGGCAAGCTGATGGCAGGCGTATTGCCATTGGTCAGCCTGAATACCTTGCCTGGTATAATTACAGTGGCGAACAGCGCAGCGTGCGCGTAGAAATGCAGTGGTACGACATTGACAACAACGCCATCAGCACAGCTACCAGGCACCTGACAGCCTTCGCCGTGCAGCCTTATGAGGTGGCCCTGCTCCCTGTAGAGCCTTCGGTACTTGGCCTTGATGTCATACCTGACGCGTACAAATATCGCGTGCGGGTGGTTTATTACAACGATTCACTGGCCTGGGAGGGCTTGTCGCAGTGGCGCACCTACCACATAGATAGCCAGTACAACGAGGGCACGCGCAATGTGCAATACCTGAATGCGTTTGGCGTGCCTGAAACATGGCGCTGCACAGGCGTATGGTCGAAGCGACTCAGCGTGAACAGGTCTGTGAGCTCGAGGGCATTACAGCCTGGATACAACGAGTATGCCACCGATACCTTTCAGTATCAGCGCAGCTTTCAGAACGAACTGACATATCGCACAGGTTTCGTGACACAAGCCGAAGCCGAAGCGCTGCAGGAGTTGCTGATCACAGGCGAGGCATACGATGTGACCGATGCGGGCTACATACCACTCCGCATCACCACCGATACCGCCAACGTCAGCGAGACCAGGCAGGAGCTGTACAGCTATGCCTTCACTGCGCTGCCGAGGCTGGATATGATTAACTATTCAAAGAGAAAATTACAGGCAATGATTGCAAATGCATGGCAGGAACCGGATGGATCTGCCTGGTTTGATACGATGATGATTGCCTGGCAGATATAACGACTATGGCACAGGTACATACTTTCGCGCTGGAGAGCACGCTGTACAGCGATACCAGATTACCCTTGCAGTTTCTGGGAGGCTCTCGTTCGCCAGCTCCACGGCAGGTAGAGCTAAGCACCTTGCTGGCATGGATTGAGGCCAATATGGCCAATACATCGCCGATGACTGTGAGCAGCACCACCATTGATGGCGCAACCACCAGTATTGCAGTCGGATCCGGGAAGCTGATCAGCAAGATCATCGTGATCGGAAGCACGAGCGGTACCTTCAGCGTGGGCACCAGTGCGGGTGGCACACAAATACTGAATGCTGAATCGTTCGATACCGACGGTGCCGTATTCGCGCTGGATAGATACTTCCACACAGGAGGCACCCTGCACTTCAGTGGCTATGGAGCAGCCACATTAACCGTCAAACTGATACTAATAGCAGTATAATGAGAGCACTGACAATCGTCTATATTCTTCTGGCCTGCACAGTAGCGGGCTACACCCAAACCACAGCGAGCTACGACAATGTGCGTGCGCGGCAACAGCTCACCCTGAATGGGCACACGCTGACCAGCGTGCTGCAAACCATTGATTCGCTCAGTACGCATGCTCAGGGCGTCACAGCCAAAGCAGTGTACGACTACATCGCCACGAAGTACAGCACAGTGAGCGCAGGCACCGGCATAGATGTGGTGAAAGCTGGAAATAACTATACGATCAGCCTTGACACGCTCAAGCGCCTGCATTTCCGAACCGACAGCACCTACTCGGGTGGAGTCGGTACCATGCGCTGGAACCTCACAGATGGCACACTGGATCTGGGCTTGCTGGGCGGTAATGTCACGCTGCAACTCGGACAGGAATCGGTGCAGCGTGTGAAGCACGCTGATAATTCAGGGCTTGTGGAAGGAAATGTGGTGTATATCGTAGGCAGCTCAGGCGACAACCTGACAGTCAGGTATGCGCGTGCCAATGCAGAGTCAACCAGCGCCAACACCTTCGGGGTGATGACCGAAAGTGCCAGTGGTGGCGACAAGGCATTTTGCACCACGTTCGGACTGGTACGTAATATCAATACCAGCAATCTGACCGAAGGCGGAATGGTATGGCTCAGCAAGGATACCGCTGGAGCCCTGACAGCCGTGCGACCTACAGCTCCGAACCATGGCGTTGAAGTAGGCTTTTGTGTGCGCAAGCATGCGACTGCCGGGGTTATATTCGTGACCATCCAGAATGGATACGAGCTGCGCGAGCTGCATGATGTATATGCGCCATCGCCAAGCAATAATCAGGGCTTGTTATGGAAGTCAGCTAATTCGAGATGGGAGGCTGCTGAGGTGGATACAAGCAATACCAATGAAGGCTTTCTATATGGTAGTGGTAATGCAACATTGTATTATATATACTCTAATACAAACGGCTCCAATATTCGCATTAATGCAGGCAATGGTATAGACATATTTCCAGGCACTAATGAATTTACGATTAATAATACAGGTGATTTATATGATGATAATGAGGGTAAGATAGGCGTAGGAGCCGGTGCGGCCAACACTTCTGTCATTACAAGCAATACCAATGGAGCCAATGGCGTGACCGTGTCTGGCGGGACTGGAATTGCTGTGACTGAAACAACCAGCAATAACGGCGGTACTATAACAGTCACTAACAGCGCTCCCGATCAGACCGTATCACTCACCAATGGAGGTGGTGTAGGCGTAACAGGAACCTATCCGAGCTTCACACTCACAGCGACTGATCAGAGCGCAAGCAATGAGGGCACACTTGGAGTTGAGGCAGGCACTTCTACCAGCTCGGTGATTACCAGCAATACCAGTGGTGCAACAGGTGTCACCATTAATGCCACTGGAGGTATTTCCATTCAGGAAACAACTTCGAGCAATGGTGGATCTATTTTGTTAAGTGCGACTGATCAGTCGTTATCCAATGAAGGCATACTTGGCGTAGCTATCAATCCGGGAGCAGATGCCTGGTTGCGTAGCAACACCAGCACTGCCAATGATATTGGGCTGGTAGGCACCAATAATACGACTATTACTGCTACAGCGAGCAGCAATGGCGGGCAGATTGTAATTGACTCCAAGGCGCAGATAGATACATTCAGTGTGTCTGGCTCCACCTTGTCGCTGTCGCTGAAGAATGATGGTGAGGGGGCGAAGACGGTGACGTTGCCGGGGGGGGGAGGTGGAGTAACTTCGCTGAATAGTCTTACTGGAGCATTGAGTGTTACGGGCGGTGGCATCAACACGGTTGGCACATCAGGCAGCACGATAACGGTTACAGGCACGGAGGTTGACGGAAGCATAACCAATGAACTGCAAACCATTGACACATTCAGTCTTTCAGGGCAAACATTACGCGCATCGCTATCGAGTGACGGACAGGCGGCAAAGACTGTGACGCTCCCTGTGGTTGGCATTACAGCGGGTACAAACGTGACGGTAAGTAGCACAGGCGGTAATTTTACGATAAACGCGACCGGTGGCGGCGGTGGCGGCACTCCAGCGGGAAGCGCGGGGCAAGTCCAGTTTAACTCTACGCCTGCGGGCTCGTTTGCAGCCTCGTCTAATTTGGCGTGGGATAATACATACGTCCGGTTAAATATTGGCGATCCGTCTACTCCAACGGGGAGGTTAAACATAAAGGGAGCCGGAGCTACTACTACCGTCGGGCTTTCTGTGACAAACAGCTCAAACACAAGTTTAATCCAAAGCCTCGATAATGGTAATATTGGTTTTGGGCAAAGTTCGCCAGCCGCTACGGTTCACATTAGGGCGCAAAGTAACGCCTCGGGGGCTGCTATGATTATTGAAAACCCGCAGGTTACCCCAACGGCTGACCGGGGCGGGTTGATTTACGCTACCGGTAACGGACAGACAACAGCAGGTGCTAATAACTCAGAGTTTGCGATCACTGTATCTGGCCCCGGAAGCACAAGTATAACACAAGGGCCATTCGTCACCTTGCGAGGTAACAACTACTCCAGAAATGCAAATCAAAGAGGGGCTTTATTCTTTTACGCTGGAGAAGTAACATCACCAGCTGGATTTGACGGCAGTGTTAATTTTGGGTCGTCCTCGTCATATATTGATTTTCAGGCAGGCTCTTCACTTGCTTCACGTCTGCGCATATATAACGCTGGCGAAGTAGGCGTCGGCACGGGCTCCACAACACCGAGTGCTCGCCTCCAGGTTCGCGGCTCCAACACAACGGCGGCCGTTGGTACATTTATCGTAGAGGACGGCGCGGCAACTCCGGCCACTATATACCGAATTGACAATGACGGAAAAATTACATATAGGGCCACCAACACCGCCGCCGGTACCACCGGCCCGCAAACGATAAACAGGCCCAGCGGTACGGTTAACTTTGCGGCGGGAGCTACGGCGCTCGTGGTCACTAACTCGCTCTGCACTACCTCTTCCATCGTATTCGCCACGGTACGCACAAACGACGCCACCGCCTACATTAAAAACGTAGTTCCGGCGGCCGGTTCATTCACTATTAACCTCGGAGCAGCCGCTACGGCGGAAACTTCGGTCGGATTTTTCATCATCAACTAAAACAAAACACAATATGAAACATACAATCATCATTCTCCTTTCATTCATTTGCGCATCAATCAGCGCACAGACAGTCATATTGGATACGACCTATGTATCCAGTAATGGAGCAAAATACTACAAAGTACATCGTGTGGTGTATGACAATGGCGCGTATGCGGAGGACGCGCAGTTAGCAGGTGACAGCCTGCAACTGTACCAAAACGGACGCAACTACATTGCAGACCTTGCGTCACAATTCGCAGGAACAATAGCAAGTACATACAATTTTTCACAGCGGATTACCGCAATGTTCCGCGAATCAGACAGAATACAGGCGCTGACAGGCCGTAACCCTGTTGACAGTCTGAGGGCTGATAACGAGGCGCTATGGCTGGGAACGTGGAATGTTAGGGGTGACACGCAACAGGTAATTGTTATATCCAAAATCAGTACAGGTGCGTACAGGTGGCGTATCGGAACAGGAACTGCACGCGTAGCACAACCAATAGCCAACACTGTCATCAGGCTGAATAATTACCCTACATCAGGCAGATTCACCGATTTTTTCAGGATTTCGGGGGATAGGTATATTCAGGCAGACGGTAAGCGGTGGTTGGTAAAACCACCGGCTGCACAACGCAGTATTGTCATTGAAGCAGCCACAGAGCCTTCAATGCCTGCAGCGCCGCCGGATCCAGTGATCTATTATCAAACCGGATTAATTGCTGTAACCACTGGCAACACAACCACCTATAAGCGCTACAGCTCGGCCAAGAAGGCATGGCTTACGCTCACCCCCGCTCAGGCAAAAAAATACATGTGATGCAGAAGTATTCGCTTCATATAGGCATTAACCGCTACGATACCAGTGTGTACGGCTCTGCCAACCTGCAGCAGTGCGTGAGCGATGCACAGCGTATGTACGATCATGCTGTGCGACTGGGTTTCAAGCCTTTTCTAATGCTGGATGAAAAGTGCACGATCCAGTTCGTCACAGGTATGCTGCGCAACCTCGCGAAAACGATGAAGATGGGCGATATGCTTTGGATCACGCATTCAGGGCATGGTACCTATACCGATACTCCGAAGGGCCGAGCTACCGGACTCTGCCTGTATGATGGCGTACTGTGGGACTTCGAACAGATTCCAATTTGGAAAGAGTTCGACTCGCAGACTACTATCGTGCGCATGGTGGATACCTGCTACTCACAATCTAATTTCAGGCTGCCAACCAAGGTGGGCAATGCCCGCGAACGATCTATTGTATTGCCGAAAGCACCGGTTATTGTGCCTACATCAGGCTCTATGCGACAGGTGCAGGCACGCATGATCTCATTCAGCTCCAGCAATATTCAACAGCCGAGCTACGAGAACAATATGGGTGGCGTATTTACGCAGGCAGTAGATGAAATACTGAAGCTCGGGGATCCAACATATGAGCAACTGTTGACCGGTGTCAAGCGCAGAATAGCTCAATGGGATTACCCACAAACGCCAAAACTCGAAAGCAGCAAGGCGGGAGATTTCAAAAACAGATACCTATTCACATAATGGCAGAACTCAAGGATATAACTATTGGATCAGTGTGGTACTACACCCCAGACAATAACCGCAAGTACAAGGTCATTGATATATACCCCTCCGGCGACCATATTCCTGACGCCGAGAAAATGGTCATCATTCGCCTGGAAGGTCGGTTGCCTGTGTCCACGTTCAGGGTCAGTCATACGCTGACGGAAAAGATGGCGGTGGAAGAGCTGCAGCCGGTGGGCAAGCTGCGTATCTGATTACTGCACCAACAGCCCCGTAAATCGCGTCCGTATAAACTCGTTATGCCCAGGTTCAATCGTTGTTTCCACTTCCTTGATGAGGGCTGTTACCATCCCGAGCGGGTGCCAAAATTGTACCCGACAGCCTCCCCATTCACGCAATTGCAATAACTGTGCAAGGGTTATGACTGCATCGAAGCGCAGTTCATTGTAATCCTTCACATCGAGGCTATCCTCGAAGAGATCCAGCGCCAAGTCTTCCATTTCCAGACTGATAGCGCCCGACACGGCTGTGCCTGCATAGCTGTTATTGTCGTAGGTAGCATACACATACGACTTCGATTGCGAGGTGAGTCCATTGGCTCGATGGAACAGCAGGTAGAACGGCAGATCGCTGTACTTGCCATCCAGTGCAGGCGACTTGCCCACTTGTCGGGTATGTGGTATGCGCATCAGGCCATTGACCGCAGCATCGTCTATCAGCCCTTCCCGGATAGGAAATGTATTGAAAGGCAGATATACCTGCTGCTCAGCATAGGACCACGAATAAGGCTGCAATTGCCCCGATACTACATATTGCTCGCGGCTGCTCTCAGCATAATTCAAGACCATGCCAGTTGGCTTTTTTTGTGAGATGGAAACGGTAGCCGGATCCACATTATCCAGATCTACAGCTATCTGCTGAATAATATGATCGGCTGGCCTGAATACCAGTCCGCCATCCTTGAATTCCACGACCAGATTCAGACTGGTAATGATGCGCCGAATGAACTCTTGCGCGGTGATACGTGGCACATGCAGGTTCAGGTCAATCGTATCCGTATAGCCATTGATGAACTTGTACTCGTCGCTGGCTTCATAGTGCCGGTACGACTTGTCCAGCGTCATGTTGTTGGGTATAATAATGTTCTCCCAGTCGGGAACACCAACCTGTGTCACGGAGCCAATACCGGCAGCATTGGCAATGCGATTGAGTATGTAGGTAAGTCGCAAAAACGGTATGAAGGTGTACTCCCAGTTATGCTCTGCCACATAGGGCGTATTCTCGAACGTGTCATCGCCCAGCACAAGGTTCACAGCCTTGGTGTACGCCGGATTGACCGTATCATATAGATTCTCCCATCTGATCACCGGGAAACAGAACTTGCTGGATGGAGTGCCCTTCAGCACTTTGGCGTAGTTCACCAGATTGCGCTGAGTGACCTTGCCAAGTGTCCAGTAGCTCAATATCGTGAGCCCCTGCATGCTTGACCACTCCGGGTTATGCGCATCCACATCATCACTTTCCAGGTGAAGCACGGTGCCGGTGGTGGTACTGGCCATACCAGGATAATCTACATTGATCTGGTCGCGCAGATCGTCAGCCACTTCGCTGGTGGTCATGCCCACTGTTTCAGCATAGGTCAGCGAGTAGATGTTGGTTTCAATGCTTATCACATAGTCTCGTGGAGGGGTCAGCACAGTGAGCGTAATCTGTGCAGCAGGGCCGGTGCTTGGCACCGATACCTGCTCCATAATCTCCCAGAGGTTGATGTTATTGAGCAATTCAATCTGCTCAACTGGCGAGTTTTGGAATACCGTATCAAGCGCATTGTTATTACTACCTAATACAGCCAACTGCCCGGCCTCATACAGGCCCGAAGCGATATATAGCTCACCGGCATTGTTATTCCAGTTTCGTTTCGCGTCGAATCGGTATGCGAAGCGGAGCGCACTCTGATTGCGCGGAGTAAGTGGCAGCTTGAAAGGAAAGCTGAATGTGCGCCCCATTCGGTCGGGGTCGAAAACAGGGCATGAATGAACGAGCTGTACGTTCTGATCAGGGGCGAATTCCAGCCACTTTCCGTTGACTTTGATTGAAAACATGGGCGAATTTTGGGTGTTTTTCGGGTAGAATAAAGGACGTTGCTCTGTTGTCCTTCGGCTTTCAGGGTGATTTCAGGAAAATTGCAGCATGAAGACCGAAATTGAAGTTGATGGCGTGAAAGTTACGCCTCCATCCAGCTGGAATGATCTGTCAGATCGCGACTGTATGCGCTATTATGACCTGATATTCACCAATACGCTCACCGACGAGAGCGTGACTTCCTTCACTATGCTCAAGCTGATTGATATGGCCCGCGATATGTGCGGGGTATCGGTGGATGATATTGGCCAGATTGAAAAAGCCTCGAAGCAAGTGTATGGGGAAGAAATGGGAGAACAGGTATTTCTGGCGCAACTCCGCGAGATGGTACATACCATGATTGAAGGGCTGTTCAATATTGAGCATGATGATGAGGGCAATGTAACTTACTCGGTGAAGTTTAACCGCACACGCAACCTGTGGACGTCCATCGAGTACGACCAGAACAACCGATACAACCGAAAGAAACCCAGCAGAACCGCACCAAAGCGGTATTTGTATCCACCTGCTGATATGCTGGCAAATGTGACAATCTATGAGCTGGGTACGCTATTCACGATATTCGAACAGTACCTGATGAATCCGGAGCGTACCGAGCTGATTGACCGGCTGATAGCCACGATGTACCGACCTATGAAGGAGGTCAATGCCTTCAATATGGACTCCAACTTTGAGGGCGATCGCCGTCAGCCACTTCGCAGGCATGAAAGCCGAATTGATGATCGTCAGAAACTGGTAGCACAGTTACCTATGCTGGTGAAGCGAACGATCCTGTTTTGGTTTGCATCCTGCCGCATGGAAATCACCAAGGCATATCCGAAGGTATTTAGAAATCAGTCGGCCAGTGCGACCAACAACGCCAACTATGGCTGGGGAGGCGTGCTGCTTAAAGTAGCCGAGATGGGGCCAATGGGCACACTGAATGAAGTAGCCGACCAGCCATTCAGCAACGTGCTTACCTATCTGTCTATGAAGGATGATGAGGTTAAGGAGGCAGAGCGCCTCCATAAAAGGCAAGGCAAATGAAGCGGCTTTTACCTTTTGGCCTCCGGGAAAGCCCGGGGGCCTTTTTTGTCCTTTTTAGCCCCCGAAAACGCCCTGTTATTTGCAGAAATGATCACAATGGCTGAAGTCATAGAGAGAATCCACGCAGGGGAAATTTTCTCCTGCAAAGTGGTTCGATACGACCGAAGGCGCAAGGAGCGCACCGGGGAGCTTATTGTCATTGAACAGTGCAAACTTGTGTGGGGGAAAGGCATGGTGAAGAAGCCGGTACATGGCGAACGCCAGCCAACACCACTGGAGCTGTCACTGATGCAGGCACAGGCCGGAGTGCTCAAGCGCAATCCGCACCATAGCGAGCACTATACCCGTAATGTGCGTATCTATCTCGATGGCAACCCTACCGAGATCATCAAGAAAATACACCCGCCGCTGATCGTAGAGTTCAACGGGCAAATAACCATGGTATGAGTGAGTCGCAAGAAAAAATCAACTTTCACGTCATCGAAGACAAAAGCACGGGCATGTTGTCGGTGCTACACGATGGCGTATCCGGTGTACGTGCTGCGGCTCCCACCAATGTACCTGTACCTACCTGGACTGACGGTGGTACTCGCTGGGCTTTTTGGGGCGATAATGATCTCCTGCCCACGCGTATGCGAGAGAAGGTAGAGGGTGTGCCTATTGCAGGCGCAGCCCTCATGAAGAAGATCAACTTCATGCAGGGCGATGACCTGGTATTCTATTACCTTGACGAGTTCAAAGTGGACGGGTTCAATGCCACGCCGATCTGGAATTCGGAGATTGAAGACTGGATGCTGACCAATCGAATTCAGGAGGAATGGTGGCCTGCGCAGTGTGCAGATTTCTGCCTGCCATACAACTGCTTTTCAGAGATCATCCTGACCAACGACAAGAGTAAGGTCGAGAACCTCTACCATATCTCTGCTGAGCATGCACGCCTAAGCAAAGCAAAGGATTCCAACCGAATTGATTACCTGCTCTATTCCTATTACTTTGCTTCCGGCACCGCTCAAAACGACAAGAACCGGGTGGCGATGCCCCTGTACAAGTGGTTCGATGCTGAGAAGTTCATGAATGGACTTCGTAGTCGAAAGTTCGCCTGGCATACGCGCTTCCCGACTCCGGGCATGATCTATTATGCCCGCCCATGGTGGCTTGGCTTATTCAAGGAATCAGGCTGGATGGATGTCAGCGACAATGTGCCGAAGATTGTCAATGCGATGCAGAATAACCAGGTATCACTTCGATACCTGATTCAGTATCCGGAAAGCTATTTTGTATTCCGAAATCCGAACTGGCACAGCATGACCGGCGACGAACGCCAAAAGATTTTCGACGACAAACAGAGCGAGCTTACAACTTACTTGACAGGCCCGGCTGCATCGGGCAAAACGCTGATGACTACTTTCCGCGAGAATGAGCACAACGGTGCTGCACTCGGTAAGGTGGAGATTATTGCGGTGGATGATAAGTTCAAGTCGGGGCAATGGGTACCTGATTCCAACTTCGCCGATTCCCAGATCGTACAAGGATTGGGGCTTGACCCATCACAGATAGGTCTGGCTCCACAAGGCGGAAAGATGGGAGCAGGATCCGGATCCGACAAACTGCAGTCGTATAATCAGGCAGTGATACTCAACACTGCCGATCAGCGCCTGGTACTGGAACCCCTGACGTGGGTAGCCAATTACAACAAGTGGGGCGGCGACCGCCGGGTGATTGCAGTAGTGAAGCACTCGCACCTGACAACCCAGAATGAAACACGCACAGGTATAAGCACAGATATAACCCCAACCATAACCCCTCAACCATGAGCGATACAATACTACAGATACTCGCAAGCGCCATCGGTGGCTCGGGCATATCGTGGGTATTGTTCTTTCAAAAGAAACTCCGAAAGGAGCGCAATGCCTACGACAAGGAAGAGTACGTAACCGTAAGTGATGTAGTCAAGCAAGGCATGAATGATCTGCGTGAGCTCAGTAATCGCATCAGCGAACTGGAGCGCGACAAGGTGGAGATACTCGAGGAAAACAATCGCCTGAAACGGCAGAACGAAATACTCACGAATCAACTTGACAAGCGATGATGGAAGAGCTTTACCACGCAGCCGTACAGTTGCGCATAGAAGCAGCCGAGCTATTGCACAAGGCCCGGCTATTGCACGAGGAGTTTCACAACACCAAAAAACAGGCGCACCCGGATCCGGTTGCGCGCAAACTGAAAGCTAATGGCAGAGCTATTCGCAGAGTATAACCAGTTCAAGTCAATCGTAGGTGGCCGCATCAACCAGTCGGTGGAGCTGGCCAGCCTTGACCCTTTCATTTACGAGGCTGCCCGGAAGCATATCGTGCCGTGGCTTGGTTCCGTATATGCCACACTCGTAGCGGCTGGATCACCCACACAGGCACAGACTGCACTGATCACGTATGTGCGCCGACCATTGGCCCTGCTCACTATTCATGAATACAGCAAGGTCGTATCGGTGGAGCTGAGCGATAGTGGTATGCACCGTATTGAGACGGAGACGCGCAAAAGCTCATACCGGTATCAGGAGAAGCAGTTTCAGGAGGATGCTCTGCAGAAAGGGTATGATGCGCTGGAGAATATGCTGTTCTTCCTCGACAGCAACAGAGCTACTTATTCAGACTGGGTAGCTACCGAGGAAGCAACCGCCCACTTGTCGCAGCTATTGAACTATGCCAAGGACTTTCGGCGATTGGTGAATACCAACTGTGACCGTTACTCCTTCGAGGCATTACGGCCAATCATTGCCCATCAGCAATTGATGATCTGTCAGAGTGCTGTACCGTCTGCGTTCTGGTCTGGCTTCATGTCGAGGCATATTGCGGGCACGCTCACCAGTGCAGAGAAGACAGTCAGGGAGTACATGCGTCAGGCAATAGCGTATGCTTCCATGAATCAGGCACTGCAACAGCATTATGTCACAATCAGCAATGGTCGCGTGTATGTGCAGGAAGACACTGGAGATCAGGCTATGTATGACAGAAAGATGCCTGCATCAGGTAGCGCTCAGTTACCAGCCAACCAGATCATGGCTGACAGATACACTGTACTCTGGAAAGATTACATTCGCAATAACCCGAACAGCTTCCCCACTGTATTCGATGTGGCCAGCGGTGGCAGCAACAGCAACTCCGATGCATGGCATATCAACAACGCAGACGAAGCTGATGCAGCCGCTTACGAACTTGACTTGAAAAAGAAAAAAGGCGTGCTGCAACTGTAAGCTGCACATATCCCTTTTTTTATTCAGCTATAAAGGCCGAAGCGTCAGGCGAAGGCGGCGAACTTGAGACGAACAAGTCAAACAGGTAAACTCCGACAAGTTTACATTAATTTGAATCACAAAAGATTGATTTTCAGTTAAAAATACTTTATTTTCAATGGAAAATAATCCGGCAAAACAGATGAACGAAGAAGTTGCAGCGTGGGCAAAAGCCCAAGCTGGAAAGATGCGCCGTCTGGTTGGTGGATTGACGCTGAAAACCAAAATGGCTGTGTACAAAGTAGCGTGGGCAAAAGCTAAAGACCCTGCCTACAAACAGTTGTACAGATCAGTAGGCAGCGGGTTGAAAAAAGAGTATGGCGAAGTATCTCGTATCAACTTTCGATTCAGAAGGCACGGTATTTTTCTTGAAAATGGAGCCGGGCGAGGCAGAAAGGGGAAAGGCGCAAAGCCCTGGATAAAACCTGTACTTGATCCGGCCATTGATCAGTTAGCTGACTTGCTGATAGAAAAATATGCTGACCGGGTGCAGGGTGAAATCAAGATCAACATACCCAACGTGATCTCACGCACAATCAAAATAACAGATGCCAAGTAACCAGTCACGTCAGGTATCCATATTCGTCAATGGCGACAAAGCCGTTAGCAGTGTCAAGGAGATCGCTGCAGCCATGTCGGAAGCCAACAACCGGCTGGCCAAAATGGTGATTGGTAGCGACGAATACATTGCGCAGCTCGAAGAGGTAAAGAGTTATCGCGCAGTACTGCAACAGCATAATGATGCGCTAAAGGGTGTGGACAAAAGCCTTCAGAATATTGACAAACACAAGGATGCCCTGAATGGTGTTGGTCGTGGATGGGAAGGCCTGAAGAATGGCCTGCAAAATTATGTCGGGCTGGCAGCCGGTGCCTTCGCTATTGACAGCATTATCAGCGCAGGGACTGCTCTGTTTAAGACAGGTGTTGAAATGGAGTCGCTGGCAAAGAAGGCGAAAACAGTATTCGGTGAGGCGCTTCCACAGATCACCATGGAGGCCGAGAAAAATGCTCAGGCAATGGGCCTTACTACGCAGCAATATGTAGCTGCCGCATCTGCAGCCCAAGACCTGCTGGTACCGATGGGATTCCAGCGGAAAGAAGCCGCAGGCATCAGCGCCCAGCTGATCAATCTTTCCGGCGCACTGTCCGAATGGACGGGCGGCCAGATAGACAGCACCCGGGTTTCGGAGATACTGACAAAAGCCCTGCTGGGCGAACGCGAAGAACTCAAGTCACTGGGTATCTCTATCTCTGAAGCAGATGTACAGGCCGCACTCGCCGAGAAAGGGTTACAAGACCTGACGGGTGCTACCCTGCAACAGGCAGAAGCTACCACCACACTGGAACTGATCCTGTCTAAATCAACAGATGCACAGGCACAGTTCGCTGCCGAATCCGACAGCGCAGCTCGCCGACAAGCAGAGCTGGCTGCGAGGTTTCAAGAAATTGCCGAAAAGTTGGCCGTACTGCTGTTGCCTGTATTCGAGAAACTGGTCAGCGTAATTGGCGTAGTAGTCGAGGTTGCCGGTGACCTGACCGACGGTATTTCTGCTATGGTTAATCCGGCTGAAAGTGCAGCCAAAGCATTCGATGATCAGACCAGTGCGGTGAATAACCTGGAGACTAATATCAGTCCACTACTTGACCGTTATGATGAACTACAGGCCAAAGCAGTACTAAACCAGGCAGAACAGGAAGAGCTCAAGAAAATTGTGACACAAGTATCTGGAGTGATACCAATTGCCGCCCAAGGCTTTGATGAGTATGGCCGGGCAATGGGGCTGAATACGGATAAAGCTCGTGAATTTATTCAGGTAGAAAAGGCACGACTGGCTATTGTAAACAAGTCGGCTATTGAAGAATATCAAAAGGTACTGGCTGAGTCTGAAGCAGAGAAAAAGCGAATTGAAAAGCTGCGCGACTTCGGCAAAACAGAAGCTGCATTCACACCTGGTATTGCCCCTCGTTTGCGCGATCTGACCAACGAAGAAGTGCAGAAGTTCAATGACAAGATCAATGCACTGCAAACAACAATCGTAGGTGCCAATGCTGAAATAGACCGATTAAGTGGTCGGACATTGGAGGTGCCAGTTGTTACACCACCAAAAACAGGTGGAGAAACAACCGGTAAAGATGGCAAAGGCGGTACTGATAAACCAAAAGTTGACCCGGAGGTCGAAGCCCGAAAAGAAACTGAAATTGAAAATGCCAAATTCGCAGCACGATATGCCGCAGTAGCAGATTCACTGGCTAAAATAAGAGAGCTGGCGCAGCAAGGTGCAGCGCAACAGACTGCCGACTTCGCCGCGCAGCAACAAACAGAGCTGCAATTGCTGATGGATTCAACGGAGCAAAAGAAACTGATTGAGCTGAATTATACCGAAGAGCAAGCCGCCGCCGCCGAACAAATCAGGATGGAACTTATTTCTGATCAGGAGTGGGAAATGGAGCAAATTCGTAATCACTATGCAGCACTGATAGCACTGGCTGAGCAGTATGGATTGGAGACATCGGCGCTGAAAGAACAGCAGGCACAAAAGCTGAATGAGATTGAAACAAAGTATGCAGATGATAATTTGCAAAAGCAACAGGATTTACAACAGCAACGCTTAAAGGCAATGCAGGATTCATTCATGGCTTTTGGCGACCTTATCACTGCATCATTTGAATTGATTGGTGCAGAAAGTGAAAAATCAGCAAAGATTCAGAAAGTAGCAACTTTGGCTAAAATTGCTTTTGATACTGCCAGCGCTATCGCTTCGCTGGTAGCGTCATCAAATGCAAACATTGGAGCTAATGCAGCTACATTCGGAGCATCAGGTGTAGCACAATATATAGCTGGATTTGCTCGAATTGTGGCCAATATGGCACAAGCCAAAAAGATACTCACCTCTGCCCCAGAGGTCAAGCAAAAAGCCGAAGGTGGTTTCCTCTCCGTCACTGGTGCCAGCGATGGGCGCACCTACAATGCACGTACCATGAGCACGCCCGGCACCGGATTACTCCCAAACTACCCGGTTTTATTCCGAAGCAACGCCACCGGTGCCCCGGTATTGGCCAGCGAGCGAGGCAGTGAATACTTCGTCAGCAGTAGCGACCTTGCCAATCCGGCCATTGCCAACTACGTTCGCATCATAGATACCATGTCCAGGTCAGGCGGCAGAGTGCAACAGTTTGCTGATGGTGGAGCCGTCACCCCTACCCCATCAGGAGCAGGCATAGACACCGCTACCATGATGCGCACAACTGCCGCTATTGAACAATTAGTCCAGGTATTGCAATCCGGCATATTGGCCGTAGTGCCCGACCGAACAATCATAGATATTCAGAAGCGATTCAAAGACATCAACAACGCTACTGGAGGGTATTACGGTTAGTATTCATATTGTCATCTGCTGTTCCCCGTTCGGCGCAAGTCGGACGGGGATTTTTACAAAAAAAAGCCCGGTCACTTGACCGGGCTTTTTTCGTCAGGCAGCAACTTGCCGAAGGATAGCTTCCTCACCGGCTCATTGATATAACCCAGCCGCTTGGCATATCGCTGGAACATCTCAAGGTTCCGGTGCCGAAAATGCCGCATAGCCGACTCTACATCTACCCCTGAATCCAGCAGGAATATTGCCAGCGTATCTTTCAGGGAGTAGAACTGGATACCTTCAATATCATCCAACTGACCGGCAACCTTCAGTCGCTGCACCGCCACCGTAAACCTATTGTACAGGGTATTAATGCCAATCGGCTTCGGCGCTGGCTGCAACGTACAATTGTGTCGGCCCTTTGCACGGCCAAACACGTACCAGCTCTCCGGCTGCGTATGCAGGCCAAAGCTCTTGAGCGTATCCAGTATTTCTTCCGGTATCGTGATCACCGAGTTACGGTTGTTCTTGCTGGTGCTGCCCCCGAACTTCACTACTCCGCGCTGGAAGTCGAACGCACCACATCGCAGGTCACGCAGCTCGCCCGGCCTGATAGCCAGCGTACCCAACAGCAGGCAAGCAAGGTACATCGTGCGGTCATGCTCTGCGAAGTACTTCATAATCACTCGGTACTCCAGCTCCGACAACGATCTGCGGATCGGATCCGCCGCTGGTCGGTTCTTGATCTGGCTTACGAAGTTGGCAGGCAGGTATTCACGCTGCACCAGCTCCCCCACCAGCGAGCGCAGGTTATTCTTGCGCGTATTGAAGGTGCTATTCCTGACCTTTAGTTTTGTGATAATGTAGTCGAAGTAAGCCTGAAAGTGCGTCACATTCATATCCGAACAGCGCAGCTTCAGCCATCCTTTCCGCGCCATGAATTCGGAGAACCACCTGGCCGTCTCCGTGAACGTCTTGTTCGTTCGGAACTTGCTGGATCGCTTGAGCTCTACAGCCATCTCCAGCGCTTCAGTGAACAGCGTGGCACCAGGGTTTACTTCTGCAGGCATCACCTTGTTACGCATTTCCAGCAGCATTACATCTGCCAGCGCTTGTCGTTCAGCAATATCTGCAATGGAGTTAAGGTCGCGGCCATCGGTGGCCATGCTGCGCCGGATGCGCTTTCGCTTGCCATCGAACTCAATGTAGTATTCGATGTACCAGCGTGATCCTTTTTTCAGGGAAGGGCTAAAAGCAGTTACTTGTTTTGGCATTTTTTTTTTGCGTGAGCCATTGCCAAATGGTTTTGGCAATGGCCCGCAAAAAAAAGTTGTAAGTGCTTGATAGAGTGAATCTATCGTAGGAAAGTTGTGGCGGAGGCAGGATACACCCACCTCCAAACCACACACGAATTCCCCCAAAAACACCGCTTTTTACCACGTAAGCACTGCCGTTGTGGCCAGTTTTATGCCTGTATTCGGCATTTGGCAACGATTTGGCAACGGATTAAAGTGAAATTATTATACGTAATCAGTTCTTACTGAATACGAATTCAGGTACTGTTCCGCTAACACCAATCAATGTTCCATTCCTTTCGTACAATAACTTCCATCCAAAGCTGGCAAAGTAGTTGACCATTTCAATGTCAGACTTCCAAAGCATGAATTCTCCGGATGAATCTTTTACCTGAAAAGTACCTTTTACTTCAGGCGATATGCCATAATCAATAAAAGCTCGGTAAAGAATTTTACCAAACTTCCCGGCATCAATAAACCTTACTTTGATGTACTTGATGTTATCCATTTTGTCCAGGTCAAACCCATCAACATTTTGGCTGAATGATGATTGGCAAATGAATAGCAGGCAGAATAATAATGTGTGTTTCATGTGAAAAAATTTATGGTTTTAATTTTAAAAAATCAACTTCCTTCCTGATTAACTCCACCTCTTTTCTTACCTCTTCCATAATCTCCTCCATCTCCTTCGCTCTTACCTCATCAGTGTAGGACAAATATGCCCGATCTATCCCATCCCCGCTCATATCGCTGAATAGCATGTCGTCAATCCGGATGTTGTATAGATTCCTGAGCGATATCATTATTGCCAGACTGGGGCCTGCTATTCCTGCCTCCATGTCCTGAATTTTCCCTTCGTACAAACCCAGTATCTGGGCCATCTCTCTTTGGGTCAATCCCTCGTTTTCGCGCAACAACCGAAAGTTATTGGCAAACTTTTCTGTGATGGCTTCAAATTGAAATGTCATCAAGTCTGTGTCTGACAATGTCATCTCCCCTTCTCCCGTAAGTACCCAGTTGATGTTTACCTGTTTGTAGTATTTACTCAACTTCATTAATACTGATTCAGATACGTTATTCTTACCCGACAGCATTTGGTCAAAGTAGCTCTTTTTATACCCTAATTTGGTAGAAACTTGCTCTCTATTCACTTTTAGAGCCTTGAAAAGTTCTTTGATTCTTTCTTTGATTTCTGACTGAACTGATTGTTCCATGATGATGATTGATTTTTTTCTCAAAAAAATTGAGATGAATGATGCACGGTATTTAGTAAATACTATACATTTGTGACCAAGTTAAACATTTAGCACATGACAAAACTCGAAATTGAGAATTATCTGAAACTGCATCGGCTGCTTCGCCCTTGCATGCGCTGGATAAAACAAGAAAAGGGAGTATCCACCTGCGCGGTTACCTTCTACCGCATTTTTGAAATGGACGAATCGGCCATCAAGTCAATGCGACTGCAAATGCTGATTAGTTATGCAGAAGAGTTCTGCACTAAACACAAAGGCGGGTGGATAAAAGAAATCGGCCACGACAAAAGTGTTGCGGCTTAACCATGGAGCGCTGCCGGGGGTACGCCTCCGGCAATTCCTCGCATACGAAATGGAAGACCAAACGGGCGGGCATTGAAGAATGTTTGCCCGTGGGTTCCATCTGAATATATAACGCAAAAATGTGCATTGGTCACATATAGCGAGTAAAAAAGAAACCCCCGACTGCGCTAACAGCCGAGGGCATTGTTCACCGAGACAGGGCGGATATCCTAAAGCCTACCCTGTTCTCACAAAAACTTCTACAAAGTTATGGAAAAAAGTAATTCCACAACCGTCTGGAGTCAACCAAGCACAGAAGAGCAGGTTCGCTACTTCTCCAAGCACGCACCAAAGCTGCGTGCCTATGGTGTGATTCAGACAATCATGCAGGCGGCTCACACGGCCCTTGCGTTCGCTTCCTGGCTAATGGTATTCAGCTGGGCCCTTCAAAACACCGAATGGATATGGCTTGCCCCTATCATGTCAGGAGGTGCGCTTATTACTCTTCACTATTTGTTCCGGGTTACCTGGTCAACCTTTTGGTATGACCGGCTCGATGATGATCCAAACACCGATTCGTCTGTGTTCATACCAGTCGCTATTATCGCGCTGCTGCTGGTAACGGAGATCAGCGGGGCCAAAATGTATCTAGCTGCTCAGGTGAAACCGGCAGAGCTGAAAGAAACTTCTGCCATAAGTTCGGAGCATTCGGCAGAGATTGACCTGCTAGAGAAATCATACGCGAACGATGAGTCGCGTATCAACAAGCTGTACAAGGGCAAGCTCGCTGCAATTACCAGTGCGATGGATTCCCGGATCCGCGCTGCAGAATCAGCCAATGAACCTGTTGGCAAGTTGTACTCCCAGCGAGCCAAGGCAGTAGCTGATATTGAATCGGCCAGAGCTGCCGAGCTGGAGAAGGCACTGGCACGATACCAGTCAGGCAAAGAAAAAGCCATGAGTCGCCGGGATCTGATCGTAAACAGTATTGATACGCATAATCAGACGGAGGCTCAACGCTTTCAACAAGATATGGGCGCTACCGGTACCAATGCTATCATCATGTCGGTCGGGCTGATTGGACTGATTATGGGGCTGGGTTATAGCCGGGTTCGTATCAATGTCAAGTCGGGCATTATGCCCAAGCGCAATTATACTGTGATGGATGCCCATGGCGGTGTGGCTGACCGGTTCAGTACTGCCATATCCGATGCCTTCAATCGCCAGTCAATGAAAGCAGCTGTGGCATTGCACCGCACGCTCTCCCCTTCCGATCCTATTACATCGTTCGACGGTACGGTAATAGCCATTCCAGGCACTTATAACACCTTCGATGCACCGAAGCAGAAGCAACCGAAGCCGCATCAATACCAGGGCGAAACCGATGATGACATTCGCGCCAAGGTAGCCAACAAGCTGATGGCTGCGGCCAGTCGCGGAGAGATCAGTATTACGCCTGAAATGCTGCACCGCGAATACGAAAAGGCACGGCAGATGAATGGCACTTATGCTTCCGCCCCTATCGAACAGCCCCCTGTATTGACTCCAAACCCAAACCAACTGTTCGCTCAATTCAAGTCACACATCATTGAGCAGATGAAGCGCTTCGATAACACTGACGATCCAGCCGAGAGGAAAGAAATCAATGCATTTGTATTTCAGACGCCGGCCTCCCCTATCGTGCAGATTGGAAAAAAACTGGGCCTGCGCTGGGGTGTAAGTAATGGTCATGTAGTAGTCGGAAAGCAATCGTCTGAATATGTGCACCGCCTCGATAAAGTGTCCACTATTGACATGCTGGACGCTGCCCCGACTGACGATGAAGACACTGACGATATTGAACCTGATGCACTGTTTAAACATGATACACAAATGTTTAAGCAGAACATAAAACCGGAATATGATGATCATGGCAACGTGATCGGAATTCGATATCTGAAGAAGAAAGGTGTGTGGGATACGAAGAGTTTTGCCGGGGTGAAAGCTATGTGGAATATCTACCACAAGCGGTCTAAAAAAACGCCTACACCTGCGGTACTGGCTGGGCTCGACGCGTGGTATTACGCCATGCAATTCTTCCAGGAGGGCAGGGAAGTGCTTGATAATGCTGAACAAAGCAAACAGGCTATATATCTGTGACAAACTGATCTTTCACAATGAGGTTAAGACGTCTGCGCTGATGCAATGTCAGCGCAGGCATAACCTCCAAACTGGATCCTATGATCATTCTTGGCGTTGTACTCGCATTGGCTGTACTGTTCAGGTCTTCGTGGTCTGAGAAGAATTAAGGAGGCTACCTAAGCAGGCCAGTTCCCCATTTTTTCACAATCATTTTTCAATTGCTCAGATACTGGGCATCACAACTTATTGCCATGAAATTCGCACTCATCAACATATTCCTGCTGTTCGCTACCATCGCAACAGCTCAATCTGATTCAGGTGTAATGCCTGTAAAAATTGTATCCATCACACGCCCGGATGAGCTGAGTATCAAGAGCATCCGCGCCGCCATACCCGATGAATACACGCAAGCTGCAGAGCTCCGCAAGGAGGTGCCAGTACTCTATGAAGCTCGCATCAGGGCAGGGGAGAGCAAGCACGAAGCGCTGGAAAACATATTCCAGATCATCGTAAAAGAAGTCATCACCAACCAGTAACCCATTCAGAAGTGCAGGGTCTGTGTCCGCATGGGCCCTGCGTCCTTCTGTCCACCAATCTTTCAATGAACATTTGCAACCCATGACAGCGAGACATAATGAAATAGATTTCAAAGTACCGGCTAAATTCAATCCACCGGGGTGGGCTGAAAACCTTGCCGAACTCTGCTACGACAAGTTTCAGGGCCATGTGCCGCACCGGCTTATACCGAATTACCCTTTCAATTTCTTCAAGGAAATGAATACGGAGCCGGTGATATACAAAGGCATGGTCTGCATGACCATGCACAATTTCAAAATTATCCTGCGCTGCTGGCAGGAACAAAATACGCTGTGATATGAACCCTCTGACTCAAGAAAAATACTATCAGGCCAAAGAAGCCTATCTGGAAGAGCTGGCCAAAATAAATGCCAACATTGATGAGTATGCCGAGAAGGCAGGAGGTGTTGATGCACTGGATGAAAAGCAGGCACGAATCTTTCATGCACGCCGCAATTCGCTTTTGAAAATGATCTCTATGCACGATCGTGCACATGAGTACATTGAAGAGCTGGAAGGGTGGCTCGAACAACTGATTGCCGACAAGCGTGCACTGACCTATCAATTGAAAGATGCAAAATCAGGATGGCAAAAGCATTTCCCTAAACTACATACTGAAAGTCAACGCGAACACCACCGCCATGTGTCACGCATTGAGGCACAAATGAAATGGCCTGAACTCTATTAAGCTATGAGCACGATACAAAAACTCCGCGATATGGTGAAACAGCCAGCTTCACCGGCTACTGAAACATACGTGCCAATTGCAGGCATGAAAGAAAGCGAAAGCTATAAGGTCTCCAACTTTCCAATTGATACTTTACCAGCCAAGCATCAACATATTGTTCATGAGCTTAACAGATACCTGGCATATCCAATGGATTTCACGGCAACCGGTATGATTGCTGCAGCCAGTATTGCGACTGGTAGAACTCATACCATCAATAATGGCATTTGGGAAGATGGTGCATGTGTGTATCTGGCTATTGTGGCACCTCCGGGCACCATGAAATCGCACCCGCTTGAATTTGCTTTAGGACCTTGCATATCCAAAAACAAGCAGGCGATAAAGCAGTACATCAAGGCGAAAAATGAACTTACAGCGGAGGGCTCCAGTGGTGAGCCTCGGAAAGATGATCAGTTTCTGTATTCAGATTTTACCATTGAAACTTTAACCAGGGCAATCAGAAAGAATAGCCGGGGAGTAGCAGTGTATATTGATGAGCTGAAAGCATGGATCTCCAACTTCAACCGATACAATTCAGGTTCGGAGGCTGAGTTCTGGCTGATGAACTGGTCAGGTAAACCGTATGCGCTCAACCGGGCTACGTACAAGAGCATATTGGACAAGACGTTCATACCAGTTGTAGGAACTATTCAGCCTGGTTTGTTGGAAGATATTGGAAAGGGTGGTCGTGCCCTTTCTGGCTTCATTGAACGTATTCTTTTTTGCTACCCCGACGAAGTACCCATCGAGCCATTCAAGCGTAGAAGGGATAGGAGCCTTGATGTGTATAATCAGATTATGGCTCGTTATACTCCACTGGTAACCAGCATACTGGATCATCAGCGATTACCGGCAGGCAATATAGATGATGAAGCAGATGAGGCTTATATGTGCATACTCGATGAGTCAGCAGAGGATAGATTGATTGAGTATATGAATGAGCTGAAACAAAGGATGGATGTAATTGATAATGAATACGTGAGAAACATCTATTCAAAGATGCAGAACTATCTTACTCGATTTACGCTCATACTTCATCTCATGCACGAAGCGGCAGGAGAAGTAGCTCACAGGTCGGTCAATGGGGGAGAAGTACGTATAGGGATGCCAATTGTATTGAAGTCAATCAGACTGACTGAATACTTTCTTTCGCATTCACTCAAGGCCCAAAGTGGTATTAATGCCAGTACGCCACTGGACAGATTACCCAGAAATATCCGAACATGGTACTCTGACTTGCCTACTGGTGAGCAGTTAACTACTAATATCGTTGAGAAGTATGCCCTAAAGCATGGATTAAGCAGAGCTCAAATGTTTGTCTATCTTTCAGAGTCAGATCCAAAGAAGAAGATATTCATTCGTGAAAGGCATGGAGTCTATATAAAGTTGTATCACCGATGAAACATATCTCGTTGTTCTCAGGCATTGGTGGTTTTGATTTGGCCGCAAACTGGGCGGGATGGACAAATATAGCCTCGTGCGAAATCAATCCATTTGGTCGGCGCATACTTTCGCATTACTGGCCAGAAGCGTACCACCACGACGATATAAAAACATTAACCGGAAAAATAATTGAACATGAAGTACAAAAAAGATATGGCCAAGACTGGAGAGCAGATGGCGTTGTTCTATCCGGAGGGTTCCCATGCCAGCCATATTCACACGCCGGTAAACGACTCGGGAAAAATGACGACCGGCATTTATGGCCGGAGATGCTTAGAATCATTCAAGAAGTTAAACCGAACTGGGTTGTGGGCGAAAACGTTCGTGGACTTGTTAGTTGGGCAAACGGATTGGTATTCCACGAAGTGCAATCTGATTTGGAAGCTGAAGGCTACCAAGTACAATCGTTTATACTTCCAGCTTGTGCCACAGATGCACCACATCGTAGAGACAGAATTTGGATTATTGCCTACCGTACTGACCAAAAACAACGAAAACAGACAATCAATTGGATACGGCCCGAATTTAGGTATGCATTTAATGCAAATGGGAAAGAGTGGTTTACTTCCAACGCGTTTAACATCAGACAAAAAAAGCCCTGCAGTACACGGAAACGGCGGTCAGGACTTACGGACTGTGATAGCAATGCAGGCCGAATTACTACCAACACCGACAGTAAACGATATGAAAAATGCGACACTTCCAGCGAGTCAAGCTGGCAGAAACAACAGCATTGTGAAAACAATCCTCAATTCAGACTTGCAGATTGGCGATACTTCCCAACTCAATCCCCGGTTTGTACTCGAAATGATGGGCTTCCCTCCAAACTGGACGGAATTACCGTTTCTAAATGGAGAAATCAGTCAATTGCAGGAGCCGGTAACGCCGTAGTACCTCAATTGGTTTTAAAAATATTTAAAGCCATCAATAAATATGAATCTCTCATGCTTTAAGTGCAACCAGACTTTTCAGCGCGGCTCCCAACAGGAGCCGCTTTTTTTTGGCCTTATGGGATTTCTTTAAAAATATCAGACTTTCAAGATTATTAAGATAATTATTATATATTATTGATTATTAATTACTTATAACTGGTTAAAAGTCCGGTTAAAATCTTTAAAATTTAAACTGGACATATTCTAAAGAACAAAGTCTATTGAAAGTAAGCCCAAAATCCGACAGTTAATTTGTTGTATTTCAATTCGTTACAAGCATAATTTAGAAAGTATTGAAAGTCCGGTCAAAATTCTAATATGCGTAAATTAAAGGATAACCACGGCAGGGTAGGGCAGGGCCATATCAGTCCTTCTATTCAGCCCGAACAGCCTGTTTCTTCGCACTATGAAAGCAATGCTGATACGGACGCAGTACGCGTCTGACTACACGCAGGGAATACTGCTCGTATTCGATGCTGAACTGAACCTGCGCTTCCAGTGCTGCACACTGGAGCTGCCATGGCGAAACAACATGCGTCAGGTATCGTGTATCCCTGAAGGCACCTATCAGGTAGTGCGCCGGAGCAGCCCCAAATTCAAGGATCATTACCACCTGTTGCAGGTACCCGGTCGCGAGTTTATTTTGATCCATCCGGGAAACTATACCTCACAGATCATGGGCTGCATTCTCCCCGGGCGCGAGTTCAAGCGCCTCAATGCCGACAGCATTCCAGATATTGTACAATCGCAGGCCACACTCACCAGCCTGCTGAAATTAATGGGCGACGCCTTCGAGCTGCAAATCACGCACCCGGAAATCGCCAAGTGATCACTATTCAACTTTACATTCCATGAAAAAATATTTTCTGAAGTCCAAAAACTTTTGGGCCAACCTGCTTAATGTCGCCCTGGTATTTCTGGCCGGTGCCGGTGTTCTCATTCCGGACAACTCTGCCAACAGCCTGGCAGAGGCTATTGTCAACTTCAACCCGTTTGCGCTGGGATTGCTGCTGATCAATAACCTGATCCTTCCGGTGTACAAGACTGTGAACAACAAGACTGGCGACTGGAAAGCATCCTTGCTCAGTACCAACTTCTGGGGACAGATACTATCATTCGGGCTTTGGATTGCCACGATCAACGGAGCCGTTATTCCGGAAGGCACTGGATACCAGGTTGCTGAATCATTCGCCAGTCAGAACTGGCCCGAGCTGATTGAACTGCTATTCATCAATATCGCGCTGCCGATCATTCACATATTCATCAAGCCGAAGTTGTGAATGATTGATGCATTATGATGTTGTACGGGGGTTGCGATGAAAATCGTGACCTTTTTTGTTTTGAAGCAATTATATTTGCATCATAATCGCGCTCCTTACCCGTACATCATCATTATGAAGTTATCGCCTATGCGTGGGTTCATACCCATGCGGCCCGACTTGCTAAGGTTCATCCAGTGGCGCGAAAATCTGGAACCTGACGAGTACTTGCCATTGCCCGGAAAGGGCTTTTTTTCCGCCTACCTGACCAATATGATTGAGCTTGCTCAATCTATGTATTTCCCCGGTGCTGTCCGCGAAGCGCGCGACCGCGATGACTACTGCGCTCGCCTGAAATTCGAGGCTGCTCCCGGCCTGATTGACAGCACGTTCTTCGAGTACTCGCCACTGATCACCGAGAAATTCAACGTGATTGTGTACAATGCGCTATTGGAAGAGCAGGTTCGATATGTCAGTATTGCCTGCGAGTACACGCCGCACCTCGACAAGAAGGAAGCACTGGAGCACTTCCGCATAACAACCGGTCTCGATGAGTTCCGCGAAAGCGATGCAGACATCAAGGCATCATACCGGCTGCGGCTTCACCGTGGTCTTGTTCGTTCACGTCCAAGAAAAGCAGTATAGGATACACAACTTCTACCAACCCATCTTTTTTCCACATACCCTGCCGCTTCCCCCCTCCGGGAAGCGGCTTTTTTTTGCGTCCTTTTTCGCCTGTCCGGCGCCCTGAATTTTGCAGCATGGCACTGAATGGTATTACCCTGGACACCTGCGTAGCACAACGGCCTGGCATCGGGCTACTGAGCTATGCGCCTGTGTCTGATCTGGATCCAACCAAGTGGCCAGCTGCTATCAAGGATAGCACGTACAATCAGCAGAGTGGGGCAGGTGAGGTACAGTGGTACAGCCTGCCATACCTTGTGGGTACCGGTGCCTGGACTGAAAACCAGCAGGATGATCCGCAAGGGCAATACTTCCGCAACGAGCTCACCCTGCTGTTACCCAACGACTCCGCAGCTATCAGGCGCGAGCTGCAAGCGATGAAGGATTACCGGTTCATTCTGAAAATGACGAAAGGAACCAGTACCTGGCTGCTTGGTACTATTTCTCAACCACTGCGCTTCTCCAGCTCCTACGAATCAGGCGCAGACGGCGAAGATCAGCGCGGCCACCGGTGCCAGTTTTCCGGCGCAACACTTTACAAATCACCTTACTTCATACCTGTTTTTTGACATGAAGCCCAAAAAGTTCTACGATATCATGACTGCCGAAACGCCACTGGGCGATGAGGCCACTATCCTCCTGTATGGTTTCATCGGAGAGGAATACACCTACGACGATGGTGAATGGAAAGATACCGGCATAAAAGATCTCGACTTTGTGAACGAGTTCAACCGGCTCCAGGCGAAGTGCAAGCGCATCAACCTGCGCATCAATTCGTATGGCGGATCAGTCAAGGATGGAGCGGCCATCGTCACTGCCGTCCAGAACGCACAGTGCGAGGTGCATACCTACGTAGATGGCATGGCGCTCAGCATGGCGGCTGCCATTTTCCTTGCTGCTCCGAACCGCCACATGTCGCCCGGATGCATGCTCATGCTGCATAATGGAAGTTCCATGGCGTTTGGAAATGCCAAGGATATGCGCGAAACAGCCGATGCCCTTGACAAGGTGGACAAGGCTCTATGTGAAGGCATCAGTGCCAGCATTGGCCGCCCTTCCGAAGAAATCATGCAGCTTTACTTCAATTACAAGGATAACTGGCTCACAGCATCTGAAGCCAAAGAAGCCGGATTCGTGACCGAAGAAGAGCAAATGTTACCGACTCAACTGCCCTATGAGCTCCCCGAAGAGGAGGAACTCAAGGCTATGAACTATAACGATGTGGTCAAGCACATCCGCGCCAAAGCCTCGGCGCAGCGCCCTGCCAATTTCTTGCAGAAAATCAGGGCAGCCTGGACAAATGGTATGAAGGCAGTTGAAAATTCCAAACCTGTTAAAACTCACGACATGACGTTCAATGAATTCAAAGCCAGCCTTGGCAAAGAGCTGGATATCGAGCAGGTCAAGGCAGCACTCGCTGAAGTAGATGCGCCGGCACCTGCCCCTGTCACTGCTGCTTCCGACACCACTGTTGAAGCGATGAAGGCAGAGCTCGAAGCGCTCAAGACACAGATCACTGCTATGGCTGCACAGCCGGGCGCTGCCAAGTCAGAGCCTTCCATGCCAGTAGCGGATCCGGTGCCAGCCAACAGCGAGTATGCTCGCTATCAGGCAATGCACGAAGAGTTCCTGAAAGCAGCCGACAGCTACGCGAATCTTCGCGTGACGAAGTAACCCCATTCACTCACCTTACACACGCTCAACAATGACTATTACTATTGCAGCAGCTGCGGAGTTTCTGAATACCCACAGCCGCCAGTTCGCTACTGAGATCGCGACTAAAACCCGTCTGGGTCTCGAGATGGAGCGCCTCCTGATGCAGCGCACCAGCACCGGCGAATACTACGTGACGGAGAATATGACTTCGGACGAAGTGTTGCAGCCTTATCAGGGCCAGTTCACACCGAAGGGTACACTGGTGCATGATGAGACTTCCATCCGTGTCCGCCCGATCAAGCTCGACCTGACTATCACCGAAGAACAACTGGAGAAGTGGTACTATGCCTGGCAAAACCAGCGCTTCGAGGCTGGCCGCGACCCGCGCACATTCACCTACGCGCAGTTTGTGCTGGAAAACGAGATCATTCCGAACTTCAATAACGACCTGAACCGCATCGCATGGCAGGGTTCGTATGCAGCGCCTACACCCGGCACGCCCGGCGATGCTATTGACTCCGTGGACGGATTCAAAAAGGTCATTGCAGATTACATCACATCTGGCAAAATTCCTGCAGCCAACGTGTACAACTCCGGTGTGCTGTCTGCGTCCAACATGCGCGATCAGGTAGAGGGATTCCTTGATTCAATTCCTGAAGAAATCACGGCCAAAGGCGGCAAAATTCTTTGCAGCCCGCTGCTGGTACGCTACTACATGCGCGACTATCGCGGCGAGTTCTCCAGCATCCCGAACCTGTACAACCCCGAAGCCGGTGCCCTGCGCCCTGTGCTGGTGGATGGCTACAATGTACAGCTGATTCCAGTGGCTACCATGGCAGGCAGTCAGCGCATGATATTCCTCGCCAATGGCCGCGACAACATGATCTGGGTAGATCGTGCCGGTTACAGCTCCTACCCGAACATGATCTTCGACACCGCCCCGCGTGTGCTCCAGATGTACGCCACCATCTACCGTGGCTATGGCTTCGAGTACCCACAGGAAGTGTACGTGAACAACCAGGTATAACCATTTCATTCACCGAAAAACACTACAACAATATGTGTGTAATTGCAAATCTGACGGCAGTGCCGTGCGCCGCCAACGCGCCGGGCATCAAGACCACTGCCTACATCGTGCCGGTGAGTGAAATCACGGCTGAACCAGGCTGGAGTACCGGCACTTCCGAAGGCGACTATGTGAAAACATCTGGCAACTACGACTTCACCGGTGCTGGCGTAGGCAAAGGTTATTTCCGTTCGTTCCCCATCCTCGTTGACACGGGCAGCTATGCGCTGTCTGGCGTGGGCGGCAAGGGTAGCAAGACCTTCAAGGAAACATTCACGTTCACGCTGCAGGGCCTGAACGCTGAACAGCTTGAATTCGCTACCCGCATGCTGAATATCCCGGCTGCGTTCCTGGTCACCGACAAGGTGGGGGTGGTACACGTTATCGGCCACAAGGATGAAGCGGCATTCGTGACCACCGTCGAAGGTGGCACGGGTGACGGTCCTGAAGGTGATCGCACGCTCGTAGTAACTGTCGAGGCGTACACAGCGAGACCAATGGTCTATCTGGGTACCATTGACACAACGCCGAACGTATAATGAGCCTGAAGCTGCCAGATGCCCTGTCAGGCAAGTACCGACTCACCCAGCCTGTGAAGGGTGGGCCAGTGTTCGACTTCCCGGCACAAGGGCTGTACAAAGTGAACCTTACAACGCTATCGGAGTCGCACGCCGAACTGCTGGTGCAGCGCGGGTGCACTATCCTTGAGCGGGTTGTGACCAAGGAGCCTGCAAAACCGAAGGAGCCAAAGGCCCCCGCCAGCGGCGAATAGTTGTCAATTTCGGTTTTGTTTTCGGAGGCCGCGCGTTATCGCGTGGCCTCTGTCCTTTAAAAAGCCTGTATAATCTCTCACTTTCGCACTATGGAAACAACAATATTAACACCACTCGAACGCTGGGAAGAATCCGGCAGAGATATTGAACTCGGACTGGCTATACTCGCCGATGCCGGAAGCAAAACGCTGACACCACACATCATCAACCGATTGCGCCGTGAGTCGCCGGATGCCTATTTGATTGGCAAGCTACAGTATGCACTGAGTAAACTGGATCCGGCTCCAGCCAATACGCCTGCTGAACCTGATTCATCTGAGCAGAAGCCGGAAAGCAAACCCAAAACACACTCAATACCGGCACCACCTGCCCAAAAAAAAAGGAAGTAGAACCTGCAGAAGAGGCACTTTCAACTCACCTGACCAGTGAGCTGGCCAAGAAACTGCACAAGGAGCACAGCCGATTCCATACCATGCTGACGATTATAACAGATGATCTGATGCGCGGGCAATTCGCCCGGGAAATTATGGATCGCATACTTCCAGCGCTGGATGCGGAGTACAATCGAATCCGGGAAGAGGAAGGTATGACGCGTGACGAGTTCGACAAGAAAACAATGCGCATCAGGCAATCTATCCGCGTGCGCATTTCACAGATCAAGAAGGAACTCCAGACAGCCCGGGGGAAACGGAAAGCAGACCTGGAGAAAATGCTGGAATTAAAACAAGCCGAATATGACAACATCAACGCAAGCTAAATGGATGCATGGTAATCCAGTGCTCAAGGATATGCCGGAGGATTATCTGCCTGTCATGGAGCAGATAGAAAAGGCCCGCCTCGCAGGGCATAACTACCGACAGATTATGCAGGGATTGCAGCATGAACTGTTCATATCATACTCGAAAGCAAAGCGAGTTCTCATCAAGTACAATGCGGCTTACAAGCATGTGCATGGCCACTCGGCCCTGCTGAGTTCCCACAAAAACAAGTTGCCCGATGTTGCGCAGATAGCAGCGCTGCGCATTACACTCAATGCCGAACGCATACTGTTCGAGCAACGCCACGGTTTCCGTTCCAACAAGCTCATCTGATGCCCTACCTGTCTGCCAGAAAAGCAATGGCGATGTCGCCAGAACAGCGCCGGAAATACACCAACCGGCAAGCGCTGAAGGGTATGAAGGCCCTCGATGTTATTCGTCGCTGGATGAATGACCCCGACGAGTTCGACCTTAACGAGGAAGAGCGCGGTATGGTCTCGCGCATGGAGTTCGCGAAGGAGAAGTTCCATCAAATGTACCAGTACAACGAGGTACGCGAATTGCTCATGACTGAATTCAATATTGCTATTGATACTGCCTCTCGGGTTATCCGCAATATGCGCTCTATCTACGACAGCGTGGAAGAGCTGCCAAAATCGCTCAAGCGCCAAACTGCCGAGCGTATGGCCATGGATGCGTACAAGCTCGCAATGGTGCGCGAAGACCCAGACGCAGCGGCCAAAGCAATAGCAGTGTACATCAAGGCTTCGGGTATTGAAAAGGAAGACATTGAGAAATTCGATATTGAGCGGATCCAGAGCGAAAAGGTATTCGCTGAGGTGCTTGACCCGCAAATCAGAAGTATGCTGCTCAGTGTACTTGCGAAGGGTGGGGGAGTCACCGATTTCTCCCAGATATTCGAGGGCCTCGCTGCGGATCAGGATTACACCGATTACGAACAGGTGCCCGACACCGATGAAGAACCTGACCCTGAAACAGATTCAGAAGAAAACTAAACATACCATGCAAGCAGAGTACACAATACCCGAAAGCAACAACGTCATTGATGGCGATGAATATCAGGAATACAAGGCAGGCGTGTACGCCAGTCAGGTAATTCCGGAGGGCGAAAAGCCCCAATATTACACCACACGCATCAGCATATACAGCCCGTTGGAACGCAGAGAGATCACGTATGACGGTCCAAAAATACTGGCTGCATCCTTTGAGCAGGCACAGCTTCTGCTTGATCTGGCGAGCAAGAAAGTGTATGGGAAATTTGTGCCTGCCTGATGAACAAGTTATTGTACTGCCTTGCGATTGGTGTCATGCTTTATATCCTGTGCAATTTCTGCAACTGGGTGGTGATGGGTATGGAAAAGTGGATTGACGAGAAATCAAAGGGGCTTCGATGACTACTGACCAATTGATAAAGGCAGAAATTCAGCGTCTCCATGAGCGCGAAAACAGCGACTACCAGCGACTCATGTCGCAGGTGCAGTCTGCCAATATCAAGCGTATTCAGTACAACCTGAGTCAACTGACCACCCTGTTTCTGGCAGATAACTTTCCGAAGGTCAAAAACATTGATCTGGAGTGGGGGAGGGGAACAGGCAAAACAACGCTGCTGGCAGCATTCGCCCGCCGTATTGCACATGATCTGCCCAGAGGGGTGTTCCAGTGGGAGGTGCCAACCTACATGAAGTTCTTAACCGAGATCATACCATCATTCATTCATGGACTGGAAATGCAGGGTATCTATAAAGACCTGCATTACTTCATTGGCCGCCGCCCACCTAAATCGTGGAACTGGCCGGAGCCGTACAAGGCACCTGCCCGATACGACAATTTCATTATCTTCTGGAACGGCTTCGGGATACAGCTGTTGTCGCAGGATATACCCGGATCCGGTCGCGGCCTGTCAACCGATGGTCGTATTGTATCTGAAGCGGTCATGCTGAACAAGCGAAAGCTCGACGAAGAGTCAGGACCATCCATACGTGGTAGCAATATGCGGGCACTCGGCGACAAGCGTTATTTCGACTTCCGCATCATGGAAAGCAGCACGCCCCTCACAGACATTGGTGCGTGGTTCATTGAGCGCGAAGCCATTGCGCTGGATATGCCCGACAAACACCGATTCCTGCGGGCAAATTGTGTCGAAAATATAAAGTTGGGCATACTCAAGCCGGATTATCTGGAGGTAGCCAGGGCAGAGTCCAGCGATCAGGAAACATTCAATGCGGAGTATCTGAATATCAGGCCGCAGTTGTTCAAGGGAGGTTTCTATGCACTGCTGGACAAAGAGCGGCACACCTATACCAACTTCAACTACAGCCACTACAGCCCAGATGCTATTGGCATCAAGCCCGACTGTCGGGGCGATGACGACCTGATACCCAATCACCCGCTCATGGTGTGCATGGACTTTGGCGCGGCTATCAATTCACTGGTGGTTTGTCAGCGCCTGCCTGCCGAGTTGCGGGTGCTGAAAAACTTCTGGGTGAAGGGCTCCGATGGGCATACGCAGGATGATGTGATAGACAAGTTTAACCAGTACTACCAGTATCACCAGCCGGGCAATACACGCATAGAGTTCTACCACGATGCGTCAGGCAATGCGAATACAGGCAACAGCAAGATCAATCGGGGCCGACAGGCGCAAGAGCAATTCGTGCGGCTGGGCTGGCACGTAGCGACCTATACGATGTCGGGCACCAACCCGAGGCATACAGAAAAGTTCCTGCTATGGGAGCGCATACTGGAAGAGAAGAACCCGCGATTGCCGAAATTCAGGATGAACATTCAGAACGCTAAAGAGCTGTTCATATCCATGTCCAGAGCGAAGGTGAAGAAAGGCGACCGGGGCGATCTGAAGAAAGATAAAAGCGGCGAACGAGTAGACAACAAGAAACGCGAACTGGCCACTGACCTCAGCGATGCGCTGGATTATGGGGTGTTCGTAGTCTATAACCAGCTCTCTCAATCATGGGGGAGCCCATTACCAGGCTGACAATATGATCAAGATTATTATTACCGGGCCATCTGGATCCGGCAAGAGCACGCTGGCGTCGAAGCTGCGAGCGCAAGGGTTGATACAGGCACAGCTGCATGTAGTGGGGCCAAAGCGTGAGCACCACAATGAGCATGAGTATATCCATAGTGAATACGAACCAATACGATGGGAAACGGATAAATTTGCTGATAAAACTTATGATCAGTGGAGATACATACTTTATTTGAAAGAAGTCATGAATAGTGACTTTGTGGTGTTGCCACCTGCAATGATTGCTCAGTTTAAAGATTCAAGAAAATTCTCGACTTATAAAGCAATGATTGGGGTGGAAAAGTTCAATCCAATGATTATTTACCTGGACTATCCCCGCGATGTGCGCCTACTACGTATAGAGCAGCGAGATGGAAAGATTACTGATGAAGCTGTTCGCAGGCTGCAATCCGATGAAGCGGATTTTCAGGACTTCATGGATTATACCATCAGAGTTGATTCTGATTTTTTGTACCCGTAAATAACACACCATGAGTGAACTTTCAACAGGCGAAAAAGCCGCCAGAATTTCATCCAGTGATAACGTAGATGTAATTGAGCTGAAAATCAAGTACGCTCAACTTATCGATGCAATCGAGCAGTTCAAATCGAAAAACCCAAGGGCTGCATCTATCGCACAGACGGAGCTCGAAAGCTCCTTGCACTGGGCGGTAAAGGCGCTTACCTCATAGCGTCCTTTCCTGCGCTATGTCACAGCCGCATTTTTGCCCCGATCATCAAAACACGTTTCAAAAAAAACTCATTGCAATGAAGCATTTCTTATTCACCCTGCTGCTCCTTGCCTCGGTATTCGCGACAGCCGATGCGCAGACTATCAGCATCACCAACACCAGCGTGGAGCTGATTGGCTCCAACTCTGTCACCCGGTCTTTCTATGATCTCGACAAGTGCTACCTCACCTACAATAACGGTATCGTAAAGCTGTTCGATGCAGCGGCCAATACCCAGTTGTTTTCAGGTGACACGACTGCCGTTACGGTTACCGGATCCACTACCTGGGCAGCCAAGCGCACCGCCCTCTCTCGCTGGTACTGGAGAGCTACTGACACCAATGGCAATACGTTCTTCCTGCCGCGCAAGGAGGTAAACTACATTTACAAGACTTCTGATAACAGCGTGAAAGCCGTGAATGAACTCAGTAAGAAGATACTCTTTCAGGGCCCACTCGATTCGCTGGTACTGGGCGTATCAGGTGTGAGCAACAAGCTGGCATATCTGCGTGCGCAGCAGTATCTCGATGGTGCAAGGAATGAATTTTTCTACCCTGAATTATCTACTGCTGTTGTTGGAGCCGCTGCAGGTACTGCAGCTACAGTCAGTTTAGTTGGTACAGGCAGTAATCTCGTCGTTACACTTACTACTGGTTCTGCTTCACTTACTTCGACTGGCACATTAGCTACTATTACGCTACCGAATACCTATCCAAATGCTGTTATTCCTGTTGCATGCGCAGGCAATCAGGCTGCTGCGCCTGAAATTGCCAAGGTATTCTTTGAGGGTGATGAAAGCAATAAAAGCAGATTTCTTATTCGTGCTGGTGGTACAGCCCTTACGGCCAATACTACTTACAAGTTCAACGTAATGGTATCTGGCTATTAATTTCCACAGAGGGAAATCAATAGCCCTCTGTGAAAGTTAACAGACAGAGAGAGTTCCATACAAAGTGGTTTCAGGGTGGCGATGAAAGTTGCCGCCCTTTTTTTTTCAGGCGTTTTTGTATTTGGCTATATTACAGGCTCTGCAAATGTGCAGGGCCTTTTTTGTGAC
>JACCEC012430947.1_pt1 | contig 36472 bp, 34 predicted proteins | sample 7450121 | NCBI WGS metagenome assembly JACCEC01 (sample SAMN15323455, study PRJNA562643) | freshwater metagenome | isolation source: river surface water | place: USA:Blue River Watershed | collected 2017-08-18 | reverse complement strand
TTCATAATTTGTATATAAAATTGAATATTTAAATAATAGTTTAAATAACTAAATATGGTGAAATGTATTTCATGTAATGATAAACAACCTTCTTTTAACTATAAAGGCGAGAAGAAACCAATATATTGCGGGGGGTGTAAATTTATTGGTATGGTTGATGTTAAACATAAGAAATGCATAGCTTGTAATGATAAAATACCACATTTCAATATTAAAGATGAAAAGAAACCACTTTATTGTGGTGATTGTAAAATTATTGGTATGGTTGATGTTAAACATAAGAAATGTGTTTCATGTAATATCAAACAACCAAAGTTTAATTTTAAAAACGAAAAAAAAGCTTTATATTGTCGAGATTGTAAATTATATAATATGGTTGATGTTAAAAATAAAAAATGTATTTCGTGTAATTTTGATAGACAAGACACAAGATTTAAACCGTTATGTTTTACATGTTATCGGTTTGACAATCCTAATGCTGATTTTACTAGAAATTATAAAGTTAAAGAAAACACAATTATGAAATTTGTTAAAGAAAAGTATAACAATTGTGTAAGAGATTCAATTATAAATGGTGGTTGTTCAAAACGTAGACCAGACGGTTTGATTGAATACGATCTATTTTCTATAATTATAGAAGTTGATGAAAATTCTCATAGAAATTATGACGATATTTGTGAAAATAAAAGATTAATGGAAATTTACCAAGATTTAAACTTCAAACCTTTAAGATTAATTAGATTTAATCCAGATTCGTATAAAGATGTTAGTGGGAAAAGAGTGGATTCTATATTTTCTTTAGACTCGAACAATAAGTTAAAAGTAAAAACCAAAAAAGAATTAAACCAACGAGTCAATGTTTTGTTAGCCACTATTGAAAAAGTTTTAGAAAATATGAATAAAGAAATTATGATTGACGTTAATAATATTAAAGGTGTTGATGTTGAATACTTATTCTTTAATGAAAATGAATAAATTTATAATTTGTATATATAAGTATAATATAAAGTATGAATTCAAACGGATACGAATTTGAAAACAGACATTTAAAAAATATAACTGAATTGTTTTTAGATATTTCTAACCAATTTGAGATTAAAAATAGCATTAGAAATAATGCAACTTTAAATATTCAAATAAATGGCGATATATTATATAATTGGACTGCTTCTAAAGAGTTTAAAAAGTTAGCAAACATAGCAGATAATAACAATCTGTTATGTATTTTGGACGAATTAAATAAAAAATTTATTTCGTCTTTACAAATACAAAATAGTCAAACTGTTGAGAATGACATGGGTGCTTATTTTCATACAAAAGCATCAAATTATTATAATCCTTATTTAGGTGAAATTAATGTCAACGGCCAAGCAGGGAGAAATACAACCAGAGGATTTAATATGGCAGAAGCTTTAGATAGAACCAATACTAAAACATCAAAAATAAATAGAGCTTTAAGAAAAAGTATTCATTCTAGAAGAACAGTATCGGGAGATTCTGTGCTAGATATAGATAATGATATTGTTGAAAGAGAAAATATTTGGGCTTTTGCTAAAAGAAATAGACTTTAGGTAGTTAAATAGTTAACTAAAAATAATTAATATTATTTATATAGATATTGTAAATACTCATGAATATCTATAAATGAATAAGCTACAATGAATATAACTAATAATGAAAATATGGGAGATGAGTTCTTTAGATATAAAAGACCTGATATAATTTTAAATTACGAAGGTCATGGAAAAAATACTAAAACTATTATTGCAAACCTACCAGAGCTTTCTAATAGTTTAAGTAGATCAGCTAATGAAATTATGAAATATCTTAGTTATGAGTTTGGTACACAAACCAAACAAAATACTTTAAAAGGTAAGTTTGATAAAGTTGATATTAATAATACACTTCATGAATATATTCAAGAATATATATTATGTAGCTTATGTTCATTACCATCAACTTCATACAAAATTAAAAAGTATAAAATTAAAATTAGATGTTCTGCATGTAGTAATGAATCGAGTAAACTACCGAGCGACCATAAAATTATTAACTATATTCAAAAAAATAAACTTAGCAATAAAATCACTATGTAAGCGATATTTAAGCAGTTAACTAAAGTAATTTATAAACCGAATAGTTTCGTCTAATACATTTATAACTTTATTATCATTTATTTGAAGCAAATTATTCTGATTAATAGTATTTTTTATAAATTTTTTTTTAAATTTAATTATGTCAACAATGCTAGATTCATCAGAATTAACTAATTTTTCTAAAGACTTTATATATTTATTGTTTGTCGATTGAAGATAAAACCACATTAAACTTTCAACATCGTCTTCTTTTCTTGTATAATTCATTTCTAAACTATTTGCAGACCCTGTTAGTATATCACAACATAACATATTAGTTTTCAGATTGTTATCATAATCTCCATACATGTCATATCCATCAGTCATAGAGTAGTAAGAAATTATAATCGGGTGATCATCGTATATAGCTATAGAATTGCTTGAAATATCACCGATAATAATAGATTTTTTATGAAACTTTTGAATCATCTTTGCTATTTCAATAAAAATTTCATTTATTTCGTCTTTAGTTTTATATCTAATGAACTCAGAAAAAGTATGGTGTATATCTTTATAAATTATTATACTTATTTGCTTGTAGGGATTTAAATTTTTTTTATCTTTAATTTCACTAGTTATTGTTTTGAATTTAGAAGTTGTATATTTTTTTAAGATAGCTTTAGAGATATTATCAACTATATCTTTATGTAATTTTACATCTAACGACATAAGCATTTTCATATTAGTGTTATCTAAAATTTTTATAATATAAGATTCATATTTATACATTCTTATATTGAAACAGTTGTGTATTTTTTTTAATTTAAACGTTTGTGGATTATCTATCCCGATATTATCCTTTAAAATGTTTAATACGTCTCCTACATTTCTATCAATAATAGAAGTATCTAATGACCATTTTAACGATTCTTTATATATATTTAGCATATAGATATAAAAATGAACTCGACACAGGTTTAATTTTTGTATATAAAACTCACTTAAATGAATGCATTTAACTCCGCTAAATCTTGCACAGCAGTGTACATACTCAGAATCCTTTAAATTTTCTACTTCAGTACTCATGTTTTATTATGTTATTTAATTTCAATTTTAAATACTTCTAATTCTTTCTCTTAATAATTTACAAATAGCATGTCTTTTTCTATGTCTCATAATATCTATTTCTGATGTAAAATTAATACATACATTGCAGAAATCACAAAATAAAGTCTGTCTATTATCATGACACTGGTCACATCTATTACAATGAGTTGTATTATGTGTTTTATGTAAAACACATTTATCGCAGAATTCATATACGTTACCACTTTCATATGTATTTAAAATTGAATTTTGTTTAACATTTATAGATACCTTTGTGATTTCTAAAACCTGCGCTTCTTTAGAATTTTTACAACCCATTTTTTACTATAATAAGAGATGAACGGAAATGAACTCTATAATTTCTTGATACAAAAATCTATAGAGAATTATATGCAATATAGAATAAATTATGAAAAAATAGAAATACACTCTATATTAAGTCATTTTTCTAAAGTAAGAAATATAATTGCAAAAATTATGTTTAGTATAAATAACTCTTTAAAAGAAGATACATTTTGTAAAAAAGAGGATATAGAAGATTTTGGTAAATGGAGAAATACCGATGATCATGATTTTTTAATAACACCATTCTATGGGAAGTATAACAATATAGTAGATATGTATAATTACTTAAAACACACTGTTTCTCTTAATAATTTTGAGTTCGGTTCAAAACTAGAATCTGTTACCGAGTCTCCAAATGTAGTTATTATAAAAAAAATGTATAAGTCAGATCCTTCTATAAAAATTATACAAAATGATGAAATTAATGGAAATCTAAGTATTCTTTATTACGAAAGAGATGATAATCTAATTAAGTCGGTAGAAGATATATATCCAAGATCAGATATCGTTGAAAACTCTTTATTATATAGATGCGTATTTCATACAGAATCAAAATCACATTTATCTATTATAAATCATATCAATAAACTAGTTTCTTCATTTTCTAACGACGATAAAGATAGTAATTCTAAAAATATTGAATGTCTTATTGAAATATTTTGGTTTATGTCCCAAGCAAGTTTTTTCTACAGAGGGTCAGCTTCTATATCCGAAATGGTATTATCTGTTTTATATAATGTCGTTAGAAATAATGGAAAAATGTGTTTAAGTAATGAAGATAAAGGAATTAAAATATATGCTACAGATATCTCTTACGGGTCTGACGTTCATGCAATTGTAAATGACTTAGAATCATTTAAAAATATATCTGATAAAATCATAAAATTAGATCAAAATTATTATATTAGTGATTTAAACGAATCTGATTTTTCTATAAATGATTTAGAAAATTTTGCTAAAAATGTAGAATATAAGAGTAAAAATGAGGTTAAAGACATTTTATATAAAATAATTTATGAAAAAAGAAATTTAAAAGATGCCATCATAATATATAAACAAATATCAGAAGCGAACTCTTTGATAGATAGTTTGATAGAAGAATTCAATTAATATTAGAATATTATGCTTTCTTTTATTTTTTTACTCAATAATGAAGATATGGTGTCATTATATGAAAAAAACGATGTTACGTTTAAGAAAATACTAATAATGAATTCTAAACATAATATTATTTCTATCGACTTAAAAAATGAAATAGGCATTAAGCGAATTAATAGTGCAGAAAATGGAATTATGACTATAAATGATTATAACGAAAAATATAAATATATTCAAAATAGAATCATACCAGTCGAATGTGATATGAAGACATATTTTTACAAGAAAGGAATTGATTTTGAGTTTAAATCATGTGTTTTAGATGTTATGTATAATATTGATATAAATAAGTATAAAAAAAATAATATTGTGGATAAAACATATTGCGCCTATTTTATAGCTGGTATAGTGGATTCTAATAGATCTTATAATTTACATATATTAAATGAATTTAATATAAACATATTAATACAAATGCTTAATTATTTAGACTTTAAGTATAAAATAACTAATATAGAAAGCATTGAATATATATCTATCTTATCTAAAAATCCATTTTGTAAGATTGTATTTTAAAATTGATATATTATATATTAAATATATAAGTGTCGAAACATGAATTCTCAATTCGGAGCCAATGATATTATTTCTAAGTACAATAAATCTATAGAATCAAGTAACAGTAAAGAATGCGAAGATGTTGAATTTGAAATAGGGGTTAGCTTTGATAATTCTGGCAACTCGCCTATATTTTTAAAACAAATGTATAGTTATATGTTTGCTGAATATAAAAAAGTTTGCAGTTCTATAAGTATTATAGAACATTTAGATATTTATTATGATAACGATATCAGAAAAACAATAGTATTTTCTAACGGCATAAATCAGAAAAAAGATATTATTTTAAAAAAATATAGATTAAGCAAACCGTTTTTTATAAAAAGAAATATTAAAAATGTTAAGGATATCAAAGCAAAATTAAGTATGGAAAAAAAAGAAAATGAAAGTTCTATAACAGGTAATGTCCAGTTTATGAAATTTAAATTAAGGTTGAGATTTGATGTCGGTAAAAGATGGACAGTTGAATTAGATTTAATAAAAAATGTAAAACCAGAATCTAATTTAAAATCAATCAAAGATTTAGTATTTAAAGAATATTCAGAATCAAATCTATTAAATAGTATAGAATTTTCTCTATTTGATGAATGTAGAGTTGAATTTGAATTCTCTAATTCTGGCGAAATGTCGTTAGAAAATATATTTGAACCAGTTAACGATTTATCAGCAAAATTAAATTCAGATATAAGTTTATATCAAAAATATATATTTTCGTTAGCAAGACAGATTATAACAACAAATAAAAATTATTTAGAATCATTTAGAGTGAAATCAGGTCTTAAAAAATTACTAAACAATGTAATTGAAATTGATGCGAATGTCTACTTTAAACAAGTACAGCCAAAGCTTTCTGAAGGCGGTTTTTTCATAACTGATAAAATAGATGGTAAAAGAAGTATTTTAATGATAAAATCAACTCCAATAGAAAATGGCGAATTGAAATCTAATATAGTTATCCTAAACAATGAGATTACTATAATTAAAGAACAAAGATTTAAAAAAATAGAAAGTACAAGTCTAGAACATACAAGTTTAGATTGTGAACTATTATTAATTAATGGAGTTTATAAGTTATTTATATTTGATGTCATAACTTTTAAAGGAGAGAGACTATCGTCTAAACCATTTATGGAAAGATTTAAAGTTATGAAAAACGCAGTAGACTACGCTAATAACATTCTGCATTCTAATAATATTACTTCGGTAGAATGCAGAATGAAAGAATTTGTACATCTAAACGAAAACTGGACTGTTGATATGAAAGAATTTTATAATAAAAAAAGAGATTATGAAATCGACGGAATGATTTTTACCCCTAATGACAATAAAGATTATTCGTCTATGGTCGGATTTAAATGGAAACCAGCAGAGCATTCTACTATTGATTTCTATATTAAGAAAGTTTCGGATAATATTCTAAATACGAGTCCGGATTTATTTAATTTTACGAAAAAAGAAATAGATAACAAAGAACTCAATAAATATGTTTTATTTAGTGGTATAAATAGAAGAGACCTAAATAAATTTAATATGTCTTTACTACCTAATTATGAATTAATTACTGGTATTAGTTTTAAATCGAAAGAAAATGTAAATTATAATAATTTAATACCTATTCAATTTAGCACAAGTGACAGCCCTAAAAATTATATATTTAGCGATATGAATAATGATATTGATGGTAAAATCGGAGAATTCGGTTGGGATTCTTTACATAAAAAATGGATATTAAAAAGAATAAGAACCGACAGAGATGTTGAATTAGAAAGAGGTGAATATTACGGAAATTATTATAAAGTAGCTGAAAGTATATGGTATTCTATCAATAATCCACTTATGTTCGACGATTTATTTTCTAAAGACAGAGGGTATTTTGCCGAAGATAACGTAGATACGTATAGAGAACAAAGACATTTTAACTCTTTTGTTAAAACTCAAGTTATAGATAAATGTATAGGAATGTTGGAAAATGAATATAATAAACCATTAGTTATTGATTTGGCTGCCGGTAAAGGACAGGATATGCCTAGATTGGTAAACTTAGGAATTAACAGTGCTATATTCGTAGATAATGATAAAAATGCTCTACAAGAGTTGATTAAAAGAAAGCACGGGTTAAATATCAGAGATAAAAAAATGAAGATTACTACATGTACTATTGATTTAAAAGATCCGTATAAAGAAAACATAAAGAAAATAGAAGAATCTTATGGAGAAACTTTAAAAGAAAAGGCTGGATTGATAATGTGCAATTTTGCAATTCATTACTTCACAGACTCTGAAGATAATGTTAAGAATATTATAAACACTATAAGTTATTTATTAAAAAACAACGGACTGTTTATTTTTACTTCTTTCGACGGTAAAAAAGTAAAAGAATTATGTGGAGATTTGGGTTGGGATAGTAGAGATACTAGCGTAGACAAATTAAAATACTCTATTAAACCTTTATATGATAGTTCTGAAGAGTTGGCTAATTATGGACAAAAAGTAAAATTAATTCTACCGTTTTCTAAAGGGGAATATTACGAAGAAAACTTAGTAAATTTAGAATGGGTTTCTAAATTAATGCAAGACAATGGGTTTAATAAAGAAACAGTGGGTTCGTTTTCTAATCTATTTAGTAGTTATAAAATTATAGAAAATTTATCTGATGATGACAAAGTATTCTCCGGATTGTATTCATATGCAGTATTTAGAAAAACTAATTCTTCTATTATTGTATCTAAAAATAATATTTTAACAAGATATCTACCTAATGATATCGAGACAGAAATAATAGGGGCTAAAGAAGATTTAGAATATATTAATGTACTAGGAAATGTACCTCTATCTAATGTAATTCTTATAGATAATTCTAAAGATAAATTAATAAATCTAGAGATAGAAGAAATTAAGAGAGTATTTAATTCTTATGGATATCGAGATGGTGATGAAAATAAGAGACTAAAGAAAAAAATATTTATTATTATTGATAAAAATACTAAAATGGAAAAGTATTTAAACAAACAAGTATCAGTGATAAAGATGGAAAAAGAATTCGTAGACGAGTTAAGTAATTATATTCAATGGATTTGTAAGATCCCAGTAGTAGATATTATCATAAAAAATAAATGCAGAGTTACTACTTTACAAACTCTGCACGAAAGTACTGATAACAGTGTCAGAATTCATCTATAAATTTGTATATGTCATCTTTAGACTCTTCGAATTCATTATCGAAATAATTCGTTATATTTTTTAATAATGTTGAATCATCTTCTAAATTTATATTAACTATTTCTTCTGGTATTTCTTCTGATATTTCTTTTTTTTCATCAATATTAAGAACAATATCATGAAGAATATACGAAAATTTATACAATATTTCATTAATAGTTTTCAATAATTTAGGTTTCGTTAGCATTATACCCACATCTATCAAGTCTAAAGAAAAATATAATTCTTTCAAATATTTATTAATTTTTAAAGAATTTTCCATATAATCCGACCCTTCGCGTCTAAATAAATGAATATTACAAAACCTTAGAATTAAATTAGTTAAATCATAAGTTTTACGCATACATACAATACCATATGTAACGCCTAATTTTAATTCAGATTCTTCGATTATACCTAATAATTTAATTATAATACTATGTAAACTTGAATGAATAGTTATATGTTTTCTGCATGATGCTATAAGAGAATCAAACATTTTGAACCTATAAGTGTTGCTCATTGTATATGTTATAAATTATAAAAATCAATTTTAATTCAAAAAGCATTTGTATTACTTATATATTCCTATATTAATATGAATACCAAACAAACATCTTTATTTAGTAATAAAGGTCATGAAATACCTATTTTTGACAAAAATATAGATTACTTCCTAAATAGATCTATTATGTTATATGGTGCTAGTAATTCAGGTAAATCTACTATTATAAGAGATATATTGTATTCTTTAAAAAAACATATACCTAACGTATGTGTAATATGCCCAACTAATAAGTTAAATGGTTCTTACGACGGGTTTATACCTAAGCCTTTAATACATTCTGATGTTAGTGAAAATTTATTAAATGATATATTAAAAAGACAATTGTTAAATGTAAAAATTTATAATTTAGCTAACGATAAAAGTAAATTAAAAGACTTATACAGTCATATGATTGAAAGAAAAGATAATGATTTAAATAAAATGATAAAAGCTTATGAAGCTGTAAAAAATAATATAGAAAATAATATGTCTTTAAGCGATGCCGAAAAAAAAAATCAAATCCATATATTAGAAAAAGAACATAATAAAAATATAATATCTTTTTATCAAAAAATAATACATTCTAACGTCAAACATATAAGTAAACTAAATTTAAGCGAAAGTGATAAAACTATAGTTAGACATGTTAATAACAATCCTAATTTTTTAATAATAATAGATGATGCTGCTGTTAGCGCTTCTACATGGTGTAAATATGAATCGGTTAAAGAATTATTTTTCAACGGCAGACATCATAGAGTTACTTTTATGATAGCATTTCAAGACGATAAATTGTTAGATTCGGGTTTAAGAAAAAATGCATTTATAAACATATTTACAACAGAAACTGTATGTACCGCATATTTTAAAAGACCCGCAAACAATTTTAGTGCTCAAGAAAAAAAATATATGGAAGATTTAGCAGACACTGTTTTTAATAATAAGAAAGGAGACAATAGTAAAAATTATAGAAAATTAGTATATTTAAGAGAATCTACACCGCCGTGTAAATATATGATAGCTGATATCGTAGAAGATTTTATATTTGGTTCTAAATACTTAATAAAATACTGCAGTCAAGTGTCTAAAGATGAAAAAGAGATCAATTTTTTAGAATTTGAAGATTTCTTTTAATAATTACTTATTTTTATAATTCTATTACTCATTTTTTTAACTTTTATATAAGATAATATATACGAAAATATAATAAGCATAGTTATTATAAGCTAAAAATGGTCGTAATTAATAAATACTCAAGCTTACAAATTAGTAGTTTATCAAATGAAACAGCAAGAGTTATTTATGATAACACACTAAATGTACTAAGGTTTAACAATTCAAGCACATACGCAAACGTATTAGTTGCTAAAGATTTATCTAATAATCTTTCAAGCATTAATAATATTATAACTACAGGAACTATAGGTATAAATACTTCGTCACCAACCAAACAAGTTGAAATTAATTCAGCAACAGGCAATTGCTTAAGACTTACTTATAATGACTCTGACGGATCCGCTGCAAATTATGTTGATATATTAGTTTCTAGTAGTGGAGATCTTACACTTACACCGTCTGGCGGCGATGTTAATATTTCAAGTCATAACGGAAGCACTACCGGCCTTAAACTTAATGGTACTTTAGTAACTTCGACTGCGGATGAACTTAATTATTTAGACATTACTACTCCTGGAGTTGCTCAAGCATCTAAAGCATTGGTGGTTGACTCTAGTAAAAACATTATAGGAATTAATTATCTAGAAACATCTAATCTTTCAATAGTTAAACAAGCAGCTAGTAACACAGCTACAGTTAATGCTATCAGTTTAGTAGTAACTCCTCTAACAACAGCAGCTAATGGATTAGGTATAGGAATCGAATTTGATATTGTAAATATTGCCGGTGATGTAGTGCCATCCGGATTTATAAATTGTGTATCGAGTGATTTAGTAGCTGATACAGAAAATGCGTATTTAGAATTTAAATTAATTAATGATGGAACGGTAAATACAGTAGCTACATTATCACCTGCAGGTGTTTTCACTGCAACTACTATTGCCGAAACCTCAGATGCTAGAGTGAAAGAAAATATAGTAGATGTAGAACCATCATACTCTCTTTCTAAAATATTAGATGTGGATATTAAAGAATATAATTATACATTTGAAAATAAAGATAAAAGACATACAGGCGTAATCGCTCAAAGTATAAAACAAATCCTACCACAAGTTGTTCAAATAGAAAAAGCTCATGGCTTAGATGATTTTCATAGCGTGCAATATACAGGCTTAGTACCTCATTTGGTTAATTGTATAAAAGAATTGTATAAAGAAATAGAAGAATTGAAAAAGAAACTATAGTAGTATATATTGTTTTGTATATTATGGTCAGACTCGGAAAGACTAGAAGATACTGTAAACGTACTTATAAAAAATTAAATGTAAAAGAATTAGAAGAACACAGAAGTAAAAACATGATCAAAATTAAAGTAGAAAACAATAAAATAGATACTGGTACTAAATTAAACGTTGAAAAAGTTATAGAAAGCGACGATATATCAATTAACTCATGCTATAAAAAAGCAGGTAATGAAGGTAAAAAACATTCTGATAAAAAAATGGAAATTGGATTATCATTGTTTAACAAATTCAAAGATAAATTTATAGATATTGAGACGGACGGGGTTTGGTTAGAATATCCATTAATTTCTTTAGACAATAAATCAAAATTTTCAAAATATAATCAAAAAAAACTAAACTATTTAATTTCTTTATTTCAACCAATAGTATTATACACTTCTTTAAATTCTAAAGTTGAAAACAGCACGGAAGATATTATTATTAAAAATTTGCATAATATATTTAATCCAAACTTAAAATCAAGTTTAAGGGGTAGAAAATCTTTGAAAACATTAAATGTTGAAAAAGTAGTAGATATAGCTGTTGTTTGTAGTGGTAAAATTATTAAAATAATCGAAGTAAATATTAGTAATAAATTGACAAAATCACAAACAGATTTAATAAATAAATTATATCCAGAGACTTTAGAAGAAATATAATATATTAAATTATTTAATGTTTTTAAACATATCGCAATATTTTTGATATCTTTTTTTTAAATCAATTTTAGGTTCAGTTTTTAATATATCTTTGTCGCTAATATTTTTATACTTTGGCATCCATTTTCGTATATAATTATATGCATTATATTTTTTTATAAGTTTGTTATCTATAGATATGACTCTGCCAGAAAGAGGAGATTCTCCTTTCTTACAAAAACGCCTGCCTCCTATGTCTAAAGAACTAATTATCCATTCAAAATTCATTTTATTTTGACTTGTACTACAATCAACTAAGTATCTAGAAAATAAAGAAATACCGCCATAAATAGGATGGAATGGGTCGGATTGTATGTATTTAACGACAAAAGTTGCCCATAATAGTCTTGCTCTGTTATTCATAAATCCGGTTTGTTTTAGTTCATTCATTGCCGCATCCACTAGTAAAATATTTGTTTCGCAATTTATAAAGTCATTCCATTCGTTTTGAAATTCGGAAGTTTTTACATTTCGCCATTTAAGTTTATTATATCTATCATCTAGCCATACATATTTTTTGCTTTATCATTATATCTTAAGATACATGTGTAGAAATCTATCCATCTCATTTGTTTAACTAAATCTTCATCATATTTAAAATAATATACTATTTCTCTTGGAGAAATACAACCGAAATTTAAATAAGGACTTATATTCAATCCATTAGATCCAATTACAGACAAATCATCTCTGTTTTTAAATTTTTTAATTGTTCTACTTAAGTTAGACCCGGTCAACTGTTTTATTTTTCTAACGACAATTTCGCGACCTCCCCTTAATAAATTTGTATTATTTAGTTCTTCGTCAATTCCTAATTTATTGTATATAATTTTTTTAACTTCTTTAACAGTAAGTATATTTTCTTCTTTCTTATTTAAATCTTTAACTTTGTTTAATAATTGTTCTACTGCTTTTTTACTATTACCAGAAGGTTTTTTTATCTCAGAATTTAAACTTTTCTTATAAAAATGACCATACGTGACATATGGACTATTATCTGGTTTTAATAATTCATTCATACGACTTAATGATTGCTCATTTTCAAATGCTAATAATCTAATTTTTTTACTCTTACATAACTCTATTAACATTTTATCTTTCTTGATTGCATAGTCGGTGTAGTCTAAATTTATACTAATTTCACAATCTGATACACGATTGAGTGTTTTTTGTATTCTTTCTAAATGCAAAAAGAATTCATCAGAAGACCCCACGAAAATACTAAGTTTACCATTTAAAGTATTATTTAAATCTTCTAAAGACTCTATCATAAATCTTATAGCATTATTACTTCTAAAATAAGATGTTTCTTTTTTAAAGATTTGGTAATTATCTATATGAAAAATTGCATATAAACTATTATAATCTCCTACCAATGCTTCATTATCTACAACTCTTAAATCTTTTCTGAATATATGAATTCGGCTCATCTATATAAATGAAATTAGATATATGTACAATATATATTGTAAATACAAAGAAGGGGTTGAATTTGCTTTAAAATTGATATTTTCTTTTACTATATAGAATATAGTTGTGTAATTACTGGTAAGAATTCATATAGTTAGAAATGTCTTCTGGTAGTTTCATCCCTTTGGGAGAATTATCTAAAATTCAGTTTTATGCACTAGGCAATGAAGAAAATCAGATCGATGCCTGTGTAGATGTAACTAATAAAGAATTATTTAGAAATAACCTACCATTTAATAACGGAGTATATGATAGTCGTATGGGTACTACAGATAATTCTTATATATGCCAAACATGTTTTATGAATAAAACTAATTGTTCTGGACATTTTGGTAAGATTCAATCACCATATCCTTTCATATCACCTATTTTCAAAAAAGAAGTTATCAAATGGCTTAAAATTACATGTTTTAAATGTGGAGAATGTTTAGTTTCTATTAAGAAAAGAAATATCGATAAAACACAGTTATTAAACGAAGCAGTTAAACTTAGTAGATCTTCTACTCAGAAAAATTTAGAATGCTCAACTTGTAAAGAAATACATCCTATAGTTGAAAAAGATCCGAAAGATCATTTAAAAATTATGGTCCGTATGGGAGAAAATGTTAGACGAATGTTAAACACCGAAATTGAAGAAATTATGTGTAAGATTTCAAATGAAACTGTTATTAAGTTAGGTAAAAGTGTTGATTCACATCCTAACAAATTTGTCTTAAGAACATTAAGAGTGCCTCCGGTAACAATCAGACCGGATATTAAAAAAATTAAAGGAGGTAGATCAAATAATAATGATTTGACTACTATTCTAAAAAATATCGTAAACTTGTTAGAAAAAATACCAGCTGTTATGGATGAAGAAATGATTAAAAATTATATAATGAATTTAGATAATGCAGAAATGCATTATTACAATTTAATCAGAGATGTACCATCAGGTAATCTTAATAAACTCCAAGCCAATACAGGTAGCAGTTTATCTTCTATTTCAAGCAGATTCGCTAAGAAGACCGGACGTATTAGAAAGAATATTTTAGGTAAGCGAACTACTTTTATGGCAAGAAGTGTAATTTCTGTCGACAATATTAAACCATATCAAGTAGGAGTGCCCAAAAGCGTTGCCGAAAAAATCGCAATCCCTGAGGTTGTCCAATGGTATAATAAAGAAAAGTTATCTATTAATTTTCATAACAAGGACAAACAATATCCTGGATGTATTAAGATAGTAAAGAAAAACGGAAAGGAATATTATGTAGGTGCTATTAATGACTCTTTCGTATTAGAAGATGGAGATACAATTTACAGACACTTGATGGATGGAGATGTTATTTTCATGAATCGAGCACCTACATTACAAGCAAGCTCTATCAGTGGACATATTGTTTACGTTGTAGATAAAGGAGAAACATTCAGATTATCTCCAAATATTACAGATAGTTTTTACGGAGGTGATTTCGATGGAGATGCAATGGCTGCTATTATCCCTCATTCAGAAGCTTCTAAAAATGAATGCTGGCATCTAGCAGGCATCCCGAATTGGTGTATGTCGTTAAAAGACGGAACTCCATCAGTCGGTGTATATCATGATGGATTGATCGGTATCTTTGAGTTTACTAAACATGGGACTCAAATTAATAAGTATAATTCTATGCGATTATTTTCTACAAACGATTTCGTCTATAAAAGTTTAATCTTAGATAACAAAGAACATTTTACTTCACACGAATTAGTGAGTAAACTTCTACCGCCTATTAATTATAGAAAACGCGCAGGGTTCTTTAAACCTGAATATACTGCTTATATTGATTACAACCAAGAAGATATCAAAGTAGAAATTAATAGAGGTCAATTAGTTAAAGGCAGACTAGATAAAAAATCCATTGGACAAGGCGTCAGCGGATCAATCTTTCATGTACTGTATAATGAATATGGAAGTGAGTTAGCTTTGAATACTATCTTTAACTTACAGCAGATGACTAATATTTACTTAATGCATAAAGGTTCTACTCTTTCTTACGACGATATTACAATCAGTAAAAAAGCTATGGAAAAAGTGCATAAACAAACACAAGTCATTCTAATGGAAGCCGATCAAATTATCCAAAATTATAAAAAGGGTAAAATTATCCCACCATTAGGTATGACTGTCAAACAATTCTTTGAACAACAACAATTAAGTGTATTAAACTTAGGAGACGATTTCTTAAGACCTGTCTTCGAAGATATTAAATCTGAAGAAAATAACTTATTTAAGCTTATTGTTAGCGGTTCTAAAGGAAAATTAACAAATTTATTGCAAATTTCATCATCGATCGGACAAGCATCTATCGGAGGTGAACGAATGACAAAATTATTTGATTACGAAAGAACATGCCCATATTATCCAAGATTTGACGAAAGTCCTCAAAACAGAGGATTTGTTACAGAATCTTATACAAGTGGCGTAGATATGGTATCTTTTATCTTTCAGTCGATGGAAGCAAGATACAGTATTATTAATAAAGCACTTTCTACCTCTATTACTGGAGAACAAAATAGAAAGAGTGTTAAAAATTTAGAATCACTCATTGCTGATAACCATAGAAAAGTAGCAAACGGAAATGTAATTGTACAGTTTCTATTTGGCGGTGATGGTGTTGACGTTAGAAATAATGAATCTGTAGTATTTTCTACGATTACTATTAACGATAAAGAATTCGAAAAAGGTTGGCGCTGTACTATGGAAGACGTTGCTGATGAATTTAAGAATGAAACTGTGGAAAAAGCATTAGATACAGAATGGAAACAGTTAAACAAAGATAGAAATGACTATCGAAATATCTTATTATGCGTCGAAAGACAAAACATTAAAAATAAGATGTTAAATGATGTGAGGAATTTATCTGTGAACACAGAAAGAATATTTAAAGATGTTTGTTACAACAACATGCAAGATATTAATTCACTCACAGGGAAAGAAGAAAAGGTAAATCCTATCACAATCATCGAAAGAATTAATGAATTATGTAATAATATTAAATATGCTCACTTTAATCAAACACAAATGGAGAGAAATATGAAAATACCTAAACATATCCAACAATCTTTCAAATTATTGGAAATTAATATTCGGACGCATTTATACTGTAAAAAGATTATTAATATGAACATCCCGATTAAAATTTTAGATATTTGTATTAACCGAATTATCTTCACATTTAAAAAATCATTAATCAACTATGGAATGCCAATTGGTATCATTTCGGCACAATCCATTTCAGAACCAATGACACAGTATGTGCTTGATAGTCATCACAGAACTGGTTCTAGCGGTACAAAAACAGACTTCTTAGGAAGAATGAAAGAAATCCTAGGTGCTAAGGGAACTCATAAAATGAAGGCACCCTCTATGGTAATTCATCTTAAGGAAAAATACGAAGACTTTCAAGTTCAATCGATTGCTAATCACATTGAAATGATGAAATTAAGTCAATTCGTAAATAATTATCAAGTATTCTTTGAATCATTTATGGAAATCACACATCCTGATTATGTCGATGAAAACGAGATGATTAAACAATTTATTAAACACAATCCTCTTATGCGAGTGCCTACTGATTTAATCAAATGGTCTGTTAGATTGGAGATCGATAAGGAAAAACTTATTGAAAAAAATATGAAGTTAGAAACAATCTGTTTCAGACTTTTTGAATTAAACCCTAATATTTATATTGTAAATAACGCAGAAAACACGTCTAACCCGAATAATATTGTCGTTAGAATATATATTAAAGCGTCGCAATTTAAAAAGACAGTTAATGTTGATATTAATACTATCGAAGCGTTTATCAATACAAGAATTTTAAACTCTATCATTAGAGGAGTAGATGGGATTTTATCTACAGATATTAGTGCCAAACTGGCAAGGAGCGAAATTGCAAAGGACGGAAGTATTATTAAAGTAAACAAAAATGTTATTATGACAGATGGTACTAATTTAGCAACTATCTTATGTAACGAATTCGTTGACCCGTACCAAACACAGAGTGACAGTATCATCGAAATCGGGCAACTTCTAGGAATTGAAGCGGCAAACAACGCTATTGTTATTAATTTATCGTCTATGATGCCTTCGGCTGACCCCAAGTATTATAGAGTGTATGCCGATTCGATGACATCTACAGGAGTTGTTACAAATATTGACAGACAGGGAATTCAAGCAAGAGAAAAGAATAATTCTCTTTTACTTCTAGCGACAAGTCATCCTCTACAAGAGTTAGAAAATATTGCCATTAATGGAAGTACAGCCGACTGTTACAGAGCGGCATCACAAAGCTTAATGGTAGGATCCGTGGCTAAAACAGGTTCGAATTATAATAAAATTATTATTAATAGAGATTTCATCGAACGAAATGTAGTTGACTTAGATAGTCAGATAGATAGTCTATAGTTATAAGATGCATATAAAGAATATATAAATAGATGTTTATTATTTTTTGATAAAATTGAGTAAAGTCAAATTAAAGCTGTTTAATATTCATTTTAAAATTGAAAAAGTATATTTATATAAATCCGCATATCGTATTATCAATTGTAAATATGACCTCACAAATTGATCTTAAGCTTATTTTAGAACGATTAGATTCACTACAAAAAACTGTAGAAGAAATGGTTCTAGCTAATAATATTATGGTTAGTCGAATTGCTAATAATATTGAATTAAAAATTGATATCTTAAGCAATGCGGATAAAATTATCACTAATCATAAAACAGCTAGTAATAAAAAAGTAAAAGCTAAATCTGTGTTCTTTAGAGAAGAATATAAAAAAGATAAAGAAGTTTATATGGATATTCTATATACACAGGAAGATATTGATCAATTATATAATTTAGAAGAAATTAAAAATAAAAAGAAAGAAGAACATAAAGTTTCAAAAATATGCGAATATTTATATAAAAAAGTTACGCAAGATGCTACTAAGTTGGCTGAATTAAATAAACATTACGAAGCTTATAAAATTGAAATGGAGTCGTCAGAAGATACTGAAAATAATGATAATGATGAGGAGACTAAGGACAATAGTTAAATTTAATAATTTCATTAATCTTTTTTTAATAATGTATAATATATAAATATGAGTTTTGCAACAGACTACTTTAATAATATAAAAGTAGATAATATTTTTACAAAAAAAGTAGAAAATGACAGTGAAACAAGTGTTAAAGGAGACTGTAAAAGTAAAACATGGTTAGGTACTATCCCTAAGATACCGTGTAAAATAAAAAAATTTGGATATTTTCTATTTAATTCTTATGCTAACAGTTGGAAACTTTGTTTCATAACTCTATTTCTAATAATATTAGTATGTGTAAATTATTATTTAATATACACAAATCAAATATCTTCTACTAATTTAGAAGGAGGAATGTTTGTTAATTCTGTATACTTTACTACCACGCAATTATCAAGTGTTGGATTTGGTGATTGGACACCATCTACTGGGCTTGCTAAAATGACAACTTCTTTAGCAAACGTATTAGTAATGTTTATAGCTTATAGCATGTCAGAAGAATTTGGATATATGACAGTTGCTAGAATAAATCAAAGTGATCAAATTGAAAAAAATATAAAGAAAGAATTAGAACCTGTTAGAAAATCTCTTACGCCTGAAGTAATACAAGATATAAGAAATGTTGTACAAAAAACATCTCCTACAGTATATAACCTAAATGATGCCGTTAATTTAGAAAAAAAAATTATAGGAGTGTCTAAAGAAGTAGGTAGAGCTGCTGGTATATTTAAAAGACATGGCAACCGTGTTAGTGTTACTGACAGTAAATCATCTACATAATTTAATCTACATAATTTAATCTACATAATTTAATTCTTTTTTTTACGAGGAAGTTTATTAGGAATAGTAACTCCGTACTCAACACACACGTCTTTAATAAGATTATTTTCTTTATTTTTATTAATATCTGAATAAAAAGATTTGAATGTTGATATACTAATATTAAACTCTTTAGCTATATAATCAGCTGTTAAATTAGGAACATCATCTAACTTACCGGCACTAAATTTATGATCTGTTACATGTTTTTCTGAAATTATTACGATAAATAGAATGGCAGAAACTTTTGTAGATAATCTTGCATTGTGATTACCAATTTTATTGATTTCTATTATTTCTAACAACTCCTCCATAAAATATTTATATCTAATGTCAATATAAGCTCTTTTAAGATACGATTCGACATAATTAGAATTATTATTTTGATAAATAGGTAGCTGAATTATTTTTTTTTCTTCTAAAACTCTGATAATTTTATCTCCTTTACTTAAATCGTTTTCTGTGATATTATACCAATCGCTTATCTCTTTATGTTTTCTTACAATGCCTACTTTTAAACATTCATAATATATTAAAGAACCAATGATACCATTAAATATATCGCCTCTGTGAATTTTATCCGTTTCTCTTATTAGTTTATACTGACTTATCACTTTTTCTATAATATTTTTAGGAATAAAGATATTAGTAGACTTAAAATTTAACCTTTCTAACTTTCTCCTTAAATTAGACTCTTGAACTATAGAATATTGAGATGTTGAATTTCTTAATTGCTTTTGATATTGAAATGAGTTAGCTCCGATACATTTGATAGGAATATGAAAATTACTATTAGTATTATATCCATTCATACTAGGTTCGTATTCATTATTTTCAGTTGTTATATTTTTGATAAATCCACATATTTTACATGTTAAAGAATTGTTTATATCACTCTCCATTAAAACATTACAATCTTCGCAAAATTTATAGTCATTAATTTCTAATTTTTTACTATTATCATTAACATCATCAGATAAATCTTCTATAGACTGATTAATGATATCATTTAATTCATCAAAGTCAAAATTATCAATACTCATAACTTTTGATTGTGGACAGAAGATATTGTAATGATAGATTTTATCAATTTTTTAACAAAATTGAAAGATATCTTTGTATTCAATATGATTATATCTCAATTAAAAATCTAAAATAAAATATACATAATGAAATTGATTTTAGATTTAAATGATAAAGATCAAAATGTTGACTCGGAATTTATATTATTTAATTTAGATTCTAACTCTAAAGAAATACAAACTTGTCTAGAAATAGTAAGTAACTATATTATAGAGCAAAAACTCATGATAGTCGGTGGGATGAGTATCGATTTCGCATTAAAATGTAAAGGAGATTCTTTATATTCAGAATACCAAATACCAGATTATGACGTTATAGATCCTAATAATGTTGAACATGCTAATAATATTGCTATGATTTTATGCAATAAAGGGTTTAAAAATATATCAGTCGTGCCTGCATTTCATAAAACCACTGTAAGAGTTCAACTAATGGGAAATACTGTATTCGATTCAACATTTATACCAGAATATTTATATAAAAAAATACCATATATGATGTGGAATTCTTATAAATTTATAGATCCTATATATCAAAAAATAGACCAATACACTTCGTTAGCTTTTTTATGGAATATAACCGGACCTTCTTTTAATGTTATAAATAGGTTGTCGAAAGATATAAAAAGGAAAGAACTATTAAGTCAATATTATAATTTTTCTTACGACATTAAAGATTCTAACGATAGAGAGAAAAAAAACATAACTTTATCCTATACAAAACATACAATATCAAATAAGATTATATCAAACAGCGGAATTTATTCTATAGATTCTGATTTTATATACCACGGGAAATTAGCGTATGCATTAATTTTTCATAAATTTAAAGATATATGTAAAATGGAAAATATAGAATATGAATCAAATAAAGTACTAGCTTGCAATATTGAAATAAATAAAGAAGACATAATATTCGAATATATAGGAGATTCTATAGAAATTATTCACTATGGAAATGAGTTTGAAGATAACAAGGTTTTTAATAAAATATTTAAATCATTAGATATGGGAAGTTTTAAAAAAAAAAAGTTATCTAAAATAAGCACAGCTATGCCTGCTAATATAAATTTCTCATCAGAAAAATATGATATCAATGTAAATTCTTATGATCTAACAGGGGATATGCTTTCTATAAATTCTATTATTATAGAAGATAAAAAATTTATTTTAAGCAATTATAACTATATTTTGTCATACTTTTTATTTTCTTTTTATTACCATGATAATGAGTTAGATAAGAATGTATATGCAAATTATTACTTATCCCTAAAATATATGTTGAAAATTATTCAAGAACTAAATATAGATATAAATGAGTCGGATAACCTATTCGATTATAGTTTAAATAATTTAGGAACAAAATATTGGATAAACGAAAACTATAATTTCTATATACAAAACTATAAAAGTTACGTAAACACAAAAACAACTTTAAATTCAATACCTCCCAAAAATTATATATCTTATCCTGCATGCGAAATTAAAAAAATATTTAAAGAAGAAGATAGAAATAAATCAGAATTTTACTTAGATGCAAATAAAGAAATAGAACATACTAATTTCTTAAAAGAATTAAACTCTATTGTTTAGTACGTTTAATATATTTTCGTTTTTTAGGAAGATCATCCGATACTTGATCTACAACTGGTTCTACAACTGGTTCTACAACTGGTTCTACAACTGGTTCTACAACTGGTTCTACAACTGGTTCTACAACTGGATCTGCGACTTGTTCTACAACTTGTTCTACAGCTTGTTCTACAGCTTGTTCAACAACTTGTTCTACAACTTGTTCTACAACTGGACTAACATTTTGTATAGGAGTCGGTTTCATATTCTCTTTTGGAGTTTCTACAGGAGTTGGCTTTACTAAAGTTTCTACGAGCGTTTCAACAAATGGCTCTGTATGTACTGGAATTGGAATTGTTTTATCTACAATATCATCAATTGTTGGATTTTTTTTGCATAAAGAATATATAATTAGTGGCTCCGTTTCATTTATTAAAATATCTTCATTGGTAAAATTATTTAATACTAACATTTTAGAGTTTTTTTCTAAATAATTATTTTCTAACATTTCATCGTTTTGGATAGATAATTTACCTTTAAATTTATCGACTAAGCTAAAACATAATTTATTATCTTTTTTAAAATCAAAGTTAATGCCAGTGAAATAATTTTCGAAATCTTTAGATTTTACTTTAAACGTTTTATTAGATCTAATGGTAAATTTAATACCATCTGAAGACTCTGGAAACCACGTAATATCTGACTTAAGAATACTAACCATATTTGTGTATATATAGTTAAAATATAATATTCAAAAAAAAATTGATTTATATATTATTCTTAATATCAGATTTTACCATTTTCAACATTATTCTTAAGTCAGATTTTACTAATTTCAACATGAGTTTCACAGTTCAAATCATCGATATTTTAAAGTCAAATTATGACATTTCAAATATTAGTCAGTTTATTGAAGACAATAAGAAAGTTTTGAACTTAGATTCTGACAGTATGGATATTGATTTAGCTACTAAAGAAATTATGAGTTATTTTAAAATTATTGAGAGTTTAGAAGAGTATCCTGTTAGTAATGAAGATATTAAAAAATTATACACCAAACCTTTAATCTTAAAAAATTTACAAAAATCTTTTAACATTCAGTCATCAGAATATATTATTTCTAGCGACGATAAAGAAGAGTTTAATTTTACTTACAGTTTCTTTAAGAAAGTATTAAGTATTATTAGTTTAGATAAGTTTAATATTTTATGCAAACTAGAGAATATAATTGCTGTTGATATTATTAAAAAATCATTAGAATGTAATTCTACATCCTCAGTAAAACCTAAAATTACTATGTTAGGACTGTTATTAAAATCAGTTATTAATGAAATGGTTGTATTAGAATTTGCAAAAATTAAGAAAGACAAATTATCTGAACTACATGATTTAGTAAATGATAAGGAAATTATCTTACAATTTAATTTCGATAAAGAAGTAGATAATATCAAGATCTTTGATGAATCTATTAAACAATTATTTACAGATAAATTAGATATTATTAATAGAAAGAAAGAGAGAGAAATTGATAGTAAAAATCTTAAGATCAAAGAATCTTTAGACAGTCTAGAGAAAGAAGAGCGTAAATTAAAAGAAAAAGATTTATTATTGAAGCATTGTAAAGTGAGTATGAAATCATTAGGTATTAATGTAAAGAATACTACTATTACATATCCATTAATTGAATCATTTGATAGCGAAGAAATCATTAATATTATTAGAAACAAATTAGACACTTATAGTTCCGTCGAATTTGTAGAAGAAGGAAAATCATCAGATTCTACTTTAAATATGGAAAAAGAAACATTAGATGATAATTTAGAAGATGCTAAAGAAGTAGACGATAGTGTTGAAAATGATGATAAACAAGAAAGTGAAGCTGATGATAAACAAGAAAGTGAAGCTGATGATAAACAAGAAAGTGAAGCTGATAGCGATAACGAGGACTTGTTTGGATTGTAAATTTATGATAATATATTGTGATCTTATTTTTTTAAATTGAATTATTGAATATTAAGTATATAACTATAGCTGTAATGAGCAGAGGTATTCTTGTTTGTGTTGCAGGTGCAGATGCATCTGGCAAAACTACTATTATAAATAGATTTATCGAGAAATATAACAAAGTTAATAATACTGATAAAACAGATAAATCCGGCGAATGGGTTGTATTTAAATATCCGAATCGTTCAACCATATTAGGTAAAAAAATAGATAGAATATTAAAAGGGGAATTAGTTGTTAATAAAGAAGTAGAGATAAAAATGTTTGCAGACAATAGGTTTGAGGATAAAAATGAAATATTAAATCTTCTAAATTCTGGGGTAAATGTTATTTTAGATAGATATACATATTGTTCTTTGGCATACACAATGACTAGTCAGTATAAATTTGTTATGGACAGTATGCATAATGAGTCTAATTTTAAGTTTGATAGTAATTTAATTTCTGATAAATTTCTGTTTAGAAAAGTTTTAAGCTGTGATAAAGGTAATTTAAAACCAGATTTTACATTTCTTATTTATGGTAATTTTCTACATCTGCGAAAAGATATCGAAAAATATGATTATACTGATTCTCTGAGAGATGTTTTATATAATAATTATGTAGTATCATTTTTAAACACAGATACTAGATTTTGCAGTATCCATAATAATGGGGATAAGACTATAGAAGAATTAGTTGAAAACATCTATTTTAAAATAAATAAATATGGAATTTCAACATTAAGAAGTCAAACCGTAGGCGACCTTAGTAAACCTGTCGCGAGATTCAATTAGTATTGCAATTTTAGATAATATTACTTGTAATTCTTTTATTTTTTCTATAGACAAATATAAAATTGAATTTTAAGATAGTTATCAATATAAAGTATAGGAATAAGAGATACAGATGAATATGACTTCAAACACTATGGAATCTAACTTTTATGTTTTCAATAAAAAAGGACAATATGTCGAATTAGACTTTAACAAAGTATTAAATCGATTAAACAAGTTAAAAAATAAAGAACCTAAGTTAACAGTTAATGTACCTATTATTGCTCAACATACTATTAAAATGATGGTAAGCGGTATTTCAACAAGAAAGTTAGATGATATTTCATCAAATTTTTGTGCTAGTAATATCACCAATAATACGGATTATGACAAAATGGCTGTTAGAATTGAGGTAGATAATTTACACAGAGAGACAAACTCTTGTTATTTAGAAACTACTAATATTTTAGACAACTATTTTTCGCCTCATAGTAGCGAAAAGATCGAAATGCTTCATCCTAAACTTATTAAATTTGTCGAAAGAAATTATAAATATGTCAATAAAGTTATCAACTATGAAAATGACTACAAATATTGCTATTTTGGTCTGAAGACATTAATGAAAAGTTATCTATTGAAACACAATGGTGTTATCAAAGAACGCCCGCAACAAATGCTTATGAGAGTAAGTATCGGAATTCATTTAACAGAAGTTGACGAAGAAGGTAATTGTGGCATTAAAACTTTAGAATCTATCAAAGAAACATATCAAATGATGAGTAATAAACAATATACACATGCAACACCTACATTATTTAATGCAGGAACACATCGTCAATCATTGTCATCATGTTTTCTACTTTCTGTAGACGACAGTTTAGTTGACATCTATAAAACACTTACAGATACAGCAATGATCAGCAAATGGTCTGGAGGTGTTGGTATTCATGTTTCACAAGTTAGAGCGCATAAATCATTAATCCGTTCAACAAATGGAGAATCTGAAGGTCTCGTGCCTATGCTAAAAATGTATAATGATAGTGCTGTGTACGTATCTCAAGGAGGTGGTAAGAGAAAAGGATCTACCGCTGTATACTTGGAAATGTGGCACTCCGACATTGAAGACTTTTTAGATCTAAAAAAACCTATTGGTGACGAAATGCGTCGAGCAAGAGATTTATTCTTAGCTTTATGGGTTTGCGATCTATTTATGGAACGATTAATTAAAGCGGTAACTACTGGAGAAACAGTTATGTGGAGTTTATTCTGCCCTAATAAAGCGAAGGGGCTTGTAGATGTTTACGGAGATGAATACAAAGAGTTATATATGAAGTATGAAAATGCTAAAATGTATGAGAAGCAGGTGTCTATTAAAGAACTTTGGACTCATGTGTTGGAGATTCAACAAGAATCGGGGAATCCATATGTAATGTTTAAAGATCATGTTAACCGCAAAACAAATCAAAACAGTTTAGGAACTATTAAGTCAAGTAACCTTTGTGCGGAAATAACAATTTACACCGATAAGAACAATGTTGGCGTTTGTAATTTAAGTAGCCTCTGTTTAAGTAAATTCGTAAAGAAAGATGAACTTGGTAATTATTCTTACGACTATAATAAATTACACGCAGTAGCTAAAAAAGCTGTAGAAAATCTTAACAGAGTTATTGATAATAATGTATATCCTGTAAAAGAAGGTAAGAAAAGTGATGAAGAAAACAGACCTATTGGATTAGGAGTGCAATCTTTAGCTAAGGTATTCTTTAAACTAAAGCTACCTTTCGTATGTGAAGAGTCGAAAGAAATTAATAAGAAAATCTTTGAGACTATTTATCACGCAGCGTTAGAAAAGAGTTGTGAGCTAGCAAAGGAACACGGCCCGTATAAAAATTATGAAGGTAGTATGATTTCTAAAGGCAAACTACAAATGGATCTATGGGGTGTAACACCTAGTGATATGTGGGACTGGGATGTATTAAGAAATAATATTAAGCAGTATGGTGTAAGAAATTCTCTCTTGATGGCTTTAATGCCTACAGCAAGCACTGCTCAAATTATGGGAAATACTGAAAGTTTTGAACCGATTACTTCTAATATCTTTGTTAGAAATACATTATCTGGTTCATATCAAATTGTCAACAAACATTTAATTAAAGACTTAGAAAAGTTAAATATGTGGAATGATAATATGAAACAACAGATTATCGCTAGAGACGGAAGTGTTCAAACAGTGGAAGGAATCCCAGATAGTCTAAAGAAAATTTATCTAACGGTGTGGGAGATCTCACAGAAAGATTTAATCGATATGGAAGCTGATCGGAATTGTTATGTGTGCCAAAGTACCAGTTCAAATCGGTACTTAAAAAACCCAGATAACGCAAAATTGACGAGTATGCACGTATACTCGTGGAAAAAGGGCTTGAAAACTGGTATGTATTATTTGCGTTCACAGGCAGCAGCAAGTGCAGTTAAATTTAATGTGGATACAAATATTTTAAATGATGCTAACAAAAGTGAGGGAGGAAGTAATAATGTGGAAGAAGAAGAGTGTTTGATGTGTTCTGCTTAGATAGTTAGATAATTTACAAAATCTAAAATTTAGAAATTGAATATATTTATATTTTTTTAATATAAAAGCGATAACTATAGAGAGAAACTATGTTTGTTCTGACGACAGAAGGATATGTGAATTGCTTAAATCCAAATATAAGAATGTATAAATACAAAGCGATATCTGGTAATGGTAAGAACGGTGAAAGAAGAAATCATCATATTTGTATAGATTTAGACAAGGAGACATGTTATGAGATTACTTTTTTGAGCGGAATGAATATAATTATGTCAGATAAATTAGAAATCATGGGAAAAGATGGTAAGTTTTATTCAGTGGATGCTTTAAAATTCGGTGTTAAGTTAGCTTTAATGCGAACCCCAGATGAAGTTATTGAGAAGAATAAGCATAAATATATTTATATCCAATTAGTGAAAGAGCTATTATCCATAATAAAACAGAGTGGTAATATACGAAGATTGAATCAAGATGCCTTTTATTGTGATTTTGTTGTTGAATGGAATAAAGAAGAGTTAGATACGTTTGTTATTTCTTTAGACAATATAGGAATTTATATAAAAGTAAAAAAAGTATTCAGGGAAGATAGAGATAAATTTCTTTTAACTGCAGATAGCGAAGCTTTAAACTCTCTTCTTGAGTTTATGAAAGATAACAATATGAAAAGGGAAATTAGAGATAATGAAAATTTACTAAAAATGAATATAGACAGAGAAAGAGATTTTATACAAATAGTCAAAGAGGTTAAAAAAATAGAAGAGCCAACTCTTTTCTTAAAAAATAAATCAGGCATTGATTATTGGGATAATATCGTGATAGATGGAGTTATCATGAGGACCATAGAAGAGTAATGAAAGAGTAATAAAAGTAAATTTAAGTAAAATTGATTTTTTATTTTTATGTATAATTATGTGTAAAATCTGTAGAAATGAGCCGTTAGAAGGATTACTATATTTAGATTGTTCTAACTGTCCTTTATTAACTGAAATTCCAAATATTAAAGGGTTAAAAATATTAAATTGTTATAACTGTCCTTTATTAACTGAAATTCCAAATATTGAAGGATTACTATATTTAGATTGTTCTAACTGTCCTTTATTAACTGAAATTCCAAATATTAAAGGGTTGTTTAGATTATTTTGTTATAACTGTCCTTTATTAACTGAAATTCCAAATATTGAAGGATTACTATATTTAGATTGTTCTAACTGTCCTTTATTGGTAAAACTACCAAATTTTAAACATTTAACTTATTTTAATAAAATTTCATTTACTAAAGAATTATTATCGGCAAGATATATTCTAACATGTTTTAGATATAAATTTAAAATTCCAATCAAAAGCAAACAATTATTCAAAATTAATCTTGAAAAATATTCAGAACATATATTGGATGATTATGTAAATCCAAATTCTATTTATATGAAATACTATGTTGACGAAATTTGCACAACATCTTTTGGTAATGAATTTGAAGAAAAAAAGAATAAAGGGAAGTCGAAAATAGGTTATTTATCTAAAGACAATAAAGAGTTAAAATTAATTACTCTAAAGCCGTTAGATGATTTACAGTAAATATTAATTAGAATTTGACTATATAAATAATAAAATGATTAATTTTGAATTTAAAAAGAATTACATTAAAGTAAATATAGATGCAGATAATGAAACAGAAGTTATCGTAAAATTTATAAACAAGGCATTATCTTTTTTGAATATTAATAGTATTAAGTTGTTAAATTACGGTGATGATGATAGGGATGAATAGTTTTATAGCTGAATTGGTTGTCTCTGGTATTTATAAACAAAAATACGATTTTATCACAAGCGCTTGTATTAGAATTAATAATGACTTATTAGGTTATATTGATTTGTATAAAGTTTTAGGTAAATGGTCTAAAAATAACGCAGTTAACTCCTTTAATTGCGAATATGACCAATGGTCATATTTCTTTGTCAATAGAAGTAAGATAGTTTCTATGATGAAAAATCAACAGTTGGAGCTAAACAAAGATTATACTTTTTATTCAAACGAAGATGTTTTGGATAGTGATGAATCTAAAGAATTATTTCTATCTTCTAGCGGCGTTAACAAAATTTTATCTTTAAAATCTTTAGATTCTTTAGATTCTATTCAAACTATTACTTATAAATATAAATACTATTTAGATAATTTGTTTTATTTAAACATGAATGTTTATAATTCAGATTATATAGAAGACAATGAATACTAGATTTAATGTTTTATCAAAATGTAATAGTGAATTCGTTAAACTTTATTTAACCGACTCGGAAAAGTTTCAACATATTTTAAATGAAAATATTTCAGAATCTGAAATGATTGATCAATGTATATTTTTTTTATTAGATAACAGAAATAGAATAATTCAAAAAATTTGTAAGAAAAACGAAAAAAATAAATTTAAAATAGATAGTCTAAAGAAAGAATTAAAAATAGCTAACATAAAAAATAGTATACTTTTGAGTATTATCATTTCTCAGTTTACTTTATCTGCAATATTATTTTATATTAGAAATTATAAGTGTATATAGTATATAAATATCAAGCGAAGACCCAAAATGTGGTTTAGTCATTAGTATTAAACATGACTATTTATGTTCGCAACATATTTATATACATTCATACACTCGTATATGGTGAAATATATAACAGAAAACGAGTGGTAAGTGATTCAGACAATATTTAATACCGTTTAATTAATGTTTGGACATATCATTTTTTTAATTCACTTCATACACACTTTTACTTATTTATGTATAAAGAAATAGCATTATCTTTTATAAAAGAAGCTAAAAGTATCGATTTCTCCATATCATACATACCTATTTCTCCAGATTTAATATTTACAATGCATTTAATATCACAATTCGTTAATGGATGGTCTACATCTGATTGAATGCAAATAGTACATTCTTTTTTATATATACTTATATTCTTTATTTTTTTAATGTCTATAGAAATATTAATCTCTTCTACAGTACTATCTATTGTATTTTCATCATGTCCGTTTTCATTTTCAACCCATATTAATCTACCAGAATACTCACAGCTTTCATAATCTTTTTTTATTAAAATAGACATATTTTTTAAGTTAGACAAATCTAAAAAATAAGGGTCGGCTTCATAGTATCCTGAAAAATAGTCAAGTTCTGTTGACTTTTCAGTTACAAAACTATTATAAATAACTATTAAAAAAGATATAATACAAGCAATTATAATTGCGTAAAAAGGCCCACTCGACTGTTGATTTTTATCTGACATAATATATATATTGATATATAAGAATGTTTTATCTATCTAAAAAAGATTTTAATGAAAAAAATAACCAGCAATTATCTGGGAAAGTATCATATGGAATTTCTATTGTTAAATTCTACGCACCTTGGTGCGGATATTGTAAAAAAAGTCAACCAGAATATGAAAAATTAGATGAAATTGTTGGTAAAGATTTTAATATATGCATGTTTGACGTAGAATCTGGTAATAATAAAGAATTCTTACAAGATATTAATAGTTCGTCATTGTATGGATTTAAAGTAGAAGGTTATCCAACACATGTTATTTTTTCTAACGGCAAGTATATAGAAGTATATAATGGAGATAGAGATATTAAATCTATTTTAAATAGACTTCTTCAACTAAAAACTAGTTTAGAAATGTAGATATTTAAATCATGTATTATTTAATTTAGCAAGAAGTTTTTGTTTAATAGATTCTCTACGTTCATTATTTTTCATATCATCATGAGCTTTTCGCATTCTATGAAAAATAATATCTGATTCGGCTTCAAATACTGATAAGTTATCCATATTATTTTTTTTTAAATTAACGAAACCATACGTGTCCATTTCATCTTCGTTATTACAAGTATTATCTTCTTGTTCAATATTACAAGTGCTAAGTTCTGTGGCTAGTTTTACAATATTATCGACGTTCATTTTATTTAAATCTCCGTCAGAATCTAACACTACTTTTAAAATTTCTTTCTTTAAATTAATTATAGAGCTCATATCTGATATATAATATAGTATTTTAGATAAATTTAATATGGATATTGAAAAAATTTTAGAGTTAGCTTCTGAAAAAAGTATATTGTTAAAAAAACAGCTAAATCCTATATGGGAAATTGTGTTAAATTTTTGTGAAAATCAGAAGCAAAAGTATGGAAATATTGAAGTATATGAATATATCGAATATACAGAATTACATTTATTAACAAACACACCGACGTCAATTGCTAATAAATTAGTAAAAGAAATGAGTACTATTAGTAAATTTATTACAATACATACTTACTTAAGAGGGAAAGAATGTATTATTTCTATAGACGGAAGAAAAACAGTATTTCTATATGAGAATTTTGGGAAAGATATTGATAAAAATATAAAAAGTAATAAAGTAGAATTATCCGAAATTCAAAGATTATTATTTATGTCGAGAGAACTGTATCATCCAAATTTATTTTTAGATATAGTAAGAGAAAAACTCAATCAATCCCAAGAATTATTTTTAGAAGATGTTGTAAAATTATTGTCAAAGTTAAGTGGTAAGAATAGTAAAGATGATATATTCGGAGGTAAAGGCAGGCATATAATAATTAAAAAAAATGTAAAAAAACATGAATATAATAAAAAAGATTTCAAACATCATAATAAAAATATTAATGATACTAACGAAATTATTGAATATATAAAAAAATGTTTTAAAAGTAGTGAGATGGAATACGCATTCACATCTGAAGATAATAATGAGACACTAAGAGCGACGACTAATGAATCGTGGAATATTATAAAAAAATTAAAAACAAATTTAAACAAAAAGTTTAACTCTACGAAATACGATAGATTCTACTACGAAATATCTCAAAATCATATATTTAATGACTTCAGATTTAAAAGAATAAATTTAGTAGATAAAAGATGCAATAAAGTGATATTATCTTTATACAATAATATGGAATACGAAGCAATCCCAGTTATAGAAAATAATATCTGTCACGATTTTATAAAGTTTAGATATATTTTATACGACATGTGTAAAAAAGAAAATATATTAAGTGAATCAGAAATTAAAAGTCTAATACACACATTAAAAAATGGTTTTACTTCGTGTAAAAAAATGAAAGAACTTCAATATGTAGGTAATTATATAGATGATAGATCAATAAAAATTAATATGGGTGGTGATATGAAAAGAAATCCCTTAAATTAAACAATATATCTATATGTAATAATTTAAAAGAAGTCATCTAAGCTCAATTCTGTGTTAGCTTTATCGCTAGAGTTTGATTTTTTATAGTCGGTAACTCTTTGTTCAAAGAAGTTAGTTTTATTTAATAGACCGATGTTCTCCATAAATAAGAATGGATTTTTAGAATTGTATACTTTCTGAATACCTAAGCTAGAAAGCATAAAGTCAGCAACATATTCAATATATTTTTTCATCTCTTCACTATTCATCCCGATTAATCTACAGTTGAAAGAAGAAGTAATAAATTCTTTTTCAATTTCAACAGCATCTTTTACAATTTCTACAATAACGTTATCATCACATCCAATATTATATCCGTCTCTGTTTTTTAGAATATTGTATAAAGTCAAAGCGAAATTATAATGCATGCCTTCGTCTCGCGAAATAAATTCATTAGATTTTGTTAAACCATGCATGATACCTTTTTCTCGAATCCAAAAGATAGCGCAGAATGATCCGCTGAAGAAAACGCCTTCTAATACAGCAAACGCAATTAAACGAGTACCAAAACTAGAATCTGTACTATCAATCCATTTAGTAGCCCATTTAGCTTTCTTTTTAATTGCTGGGATCGTTGAAATAGCATTTTTTAAGAATAATGATTTAGTTTTGTCTACAATATAAGTATCCAAAAGAGTTTCATATGTAATGCTATGAATATCCTCCATCATTTTTTGAAAATTGTAAAATAGTTTAGTATAGATACCGATATCATCTGGTAAAGTGTCTACGTCTTTCATAAAACGTTCTTCTAAATTAATGTTTACAATTTGATCGCTCTGTGCGAAGAATGCTAAAATATTTTCGATAAAGAATTGTTCATCTTTAGTTAGCTTTGTATGCCATTCTGTTTTATCTTTCGACAAATCCAGTTCAGAAACATCCCAGAAACATCCTTTAGCTTTTTTATATAAATCATATAAAGTAGCATTTCTTACAGGAAAGATAGAATTCATTTTACTTTTTAATCTAGTTTCTTCAGAAACTCCTTCTTTTACAAATGATACAAATGAAGCGACACTTCGATCCCCATGATACTCCCAATGTTCTTGCCATTCTCCGTTATTTTTAGTATAACTAATGAATGTAGGAAAAGTAATCTTCTCGCGGCGAGATAAAAGCATCTTGTTTGTTGTCAGATAATTAATCATATCAAATTCTCCATCTTTTAAGTTATCTGCATTATATTCTACAAATGCAATATTTAAATCAGTGTAATCTTCTACTTCTTTTTTAGCTAAATTAAACTCAGGTTTACATAATTCGCAATATTTACAGTTATCTTTTGAAAACATGATTAATACATATTCAGTATTTTTACTGATATTAACGTCGCTAATAATGGTAGAATTAAGGTTCATTTCTGTAAAGAAAGTATTTAAACGGATATTATCTTAATCAAATATGATATTTTCAATTATTTTTAAACTTGTTATAGTAATATCAGACTATATTTAATATAATATATAGTATAAATATAGTCATATACAAAGTATAATAAAATGTCATCACCAAAAATTCAAGGTTTAACAGCCGATCATGAAATTCTGACAGAGAACGGATGGAAACAAATTAATACTGTGGAAGAAACAGAGAAAATAGCTACTAAACCATTCGGAGCCCCTGATGGATCTATCCAATATGTTGTCCCCAGTCAATGGGTTCAAACTGTAATTACAGAGCAAAGTCCATTATCTCTTGCGACAATTAGACATAACAGAGTCGAACTTAGATGTTCTTTAGACACTCGTCTAGTAGCTAAATTAACTAAAACTGCTCCGTATGCACTTATGGAAGCTAGACAGTTAAATGGTATTGACTTCTATATGAAAAATTATTTAGGAGAAGTCGTGATCAAACCTATTAATTTTACGGTTTCTTTTAACTCGTTCATCGGAACTATTTATATCCCAGTTACAGTAAATACTAACTTTATGGTTCGTAAAAATGGTAAGATTAGCTGGGTTTGTTGTGACGCTACTGCTGTTTAAATTAGTTAAAATTTACTTAGAATATAGAATAAATGCTTTAAAAAATGCCATAAGATATTTGTAACAGCTACTTACAACAAAGTTAAATATAACTTTGATATTCATGAGACTATTAAGTGGTCGTTAGAAGATATTAATATTATGAAAACACAAGAGTTGAGTATGATTTATTCAGACGCTATTGAATTTGTTCAAGAATCAAATATGAAAAGTGAAGATTATAAATTATATCCTAAATTAAGTGTTATCGGCGTTGACAATTTTCAAGATATTGATATAAAATCAGTATTTGAATCAAAGAATAAAATAGAACTTACAAAGATGATCAATTATACAATTCATTATATTATCTATAGACTTAATCAAGAAAATATTGAAATAAATCAGAGAATGCTAACAGGTAATAAATTTAATAAAATGCCTGTTATTATTATATTTCTGCCTAGTTTAAATATCAGTAAAACTTCTAAATTATTAACAGAAGTTATAAATGAAGTTAACTCAACTATTGAAGTATGTAGTTGCAATACAACTGATTCTAATATTTCATTTAAACAAACAATTGAAAATGCTCAGAAAGTAGCTATAAATTTAGGAAGATCTTATGTTATAGCTCTGACTGGAACTCAAGGACACTTAGGTGTATCAGTTGAAGACTGCGACTTAGTTATCTTAATGAATGACTCAAACAGTCTAGATTTTGTGTTTCAATCAATGTTTAGATGCATGACTGAAAGTAAAATCGGTAATAAACAAGTCGGCTATGTTGTTGACTTTAATTTAAAAAGAAGCATATTCTCTATGTTAGAATACGCAAATAATAATGTTCAAAGTGATAGTGACATTCAAAATTTAGAAAAAATAATTAAAAATGAAGTAATTGACTTCAGATTTTCTTCTAACATGGATATATTAAATAGAAATGATATGTTTGGTGTTATTCAGAATTATTATAATTCTATAAAAATGACACGAATTGACTATTATATGAATAAAATGAATAGTATGGATTTAGAACTGGTTAATATTATTTCTAAAGACATGTTAGATAAAATCAAAAAATTAAAAACTCATATAGTTGAGTCTAAAAATAAAAAAGAACTGGTGTTTACAGATTCAAATTCTGAAAATAAAGACAGTGCTAAAAGTGATAAAGATAGCAATTCAAGTGGGAATTCAAGTAATATACTTGGTTCAGAAATTATTAAAGCTACTGAGATTACGTATTTCATATCTTCTATCAAATATTTAACACCGCTTTGTTGTATTTTAACAATCAATGAAGAATGTAAATCAAAATTGAATTTATTAGATATGTTATTATATATTCAAAGAGATTCAAATCTTAGTATCGTGCTAAAAGAACAGTTTTCAACTTGGTGTGGTAAAGAAGTTACAATGGATAACATTGAAGATTTAACTTCTACTCTAAATGATCTGTCGTTAGAAAATAAATCATTTAAACAACAAGTTGAAGATGTATCTTCTACAATTAAACTATTATTTCTAGAGGCTAAAGGAGATATGAAGGAAATGGCTAAATTAGTTGAAAAACATTTAACGCCTTCTACACTTGAAAAGAAGAAAAATGCAGAAGTTTCAACACCTGATAAGCTTTGTAAAGAAATGTTAGAACCTCTTAAAGAAGAGATAATGAAAGATTTTAAAGATTCTAACGGCAAAATTAATAGAATTTATAAAATTCTTGAACCATGCTGTGGTAAGGGGATATTTTTACTTAATATTTACAATTTCTTAGTTGAAAATTCAACTTTGAGTAAAAAACAAATATTGGAAGAATGTA
>JACCEC011131174.1_pt1 | contig 36507 bp, 44 predicted proteins | sample 7450121 | NCBI WGS metagenome assembly JACCEC01 (sample SAMN15323455, study PRJNA562643) | freshwater metagenome | isolation source: river surface water | place: USA:Blue River Watershed | collected 2017-08-18 | reverse complement strand
GTGGCACCTTGCTGAATGATTGCTTGATTGTACACAGCAATTGTCTTGCCTGCCATAGCACCGTCATAGCCTAAAGACACCAGGCTACGAGACATCTGCCGTTGGAACTGCAAAGCATCTACCTCGTCAAGGTTTTTAGATGCTATGTCGTACACCTCAATGAGAGACAGTTTGCCGTTGAACGTACCTGCTAACGCAGGGAAATCAGCACCCACACGAGTTGCTAGCAAAGACAAGGCACCCACAGGTTTTTTAGCATCTATCAGTTTTGCCGTAGGCTCTAAGGTAGCCTCAATGATGTTGGGTTGTCCCCACTCTCGTGTAGCAACTACTGGCAGGTTCACAGCGCTATCTGCTCGTGCTGCTAGCGTAGCACCCTTTTTGGTGGTGCTTAGGTAATGACCTGTACCTAGCTCTGAACGGGCAGCACCCAGAAGAGGGTCAGCAGCAAACAGCTTATGGTCTGCTACTCTAGTACCGTGGTACATCTGGGTGGGTGTCTTGGCAATAGGCAATTCATACTGGGTAGGAATCTCTCGACCAAATTGGTCTGTAGCATTGAGTGCTGGAGGTGGTACTTCACCCACAAACTTTCTGCCAATGTCAGGAGTTAGGTCAAGCTGGATTTCTGCCTGTTTGACAGCTTCATCTGCTTTAGCCAGGACTTGGTTAAGTACTTTGTTTTGGGCAGTAACATTCACTACGTCAGCCAACCTTTGTACAGTTGGTGAGTTGGTAATGATACCTGGTAACTCGTCAAGTGCTTCACGCACTGACTCTGAGGTCAAAGGGTTAACACCTAGCAAATCATCTAGAGCAAATGCAGCATCGTCAATTTGGTTGACACCCACTCGTACTGCTAGTTCATCTAGGTACTTGCTTCCTGTCTGGCTAGTCCCAGCTCTAGGAAGCAAGTCTAGCTGCTTCGCCAACTTGGTAAAGCTTTGTGGGGCGGTTGTCACTTTGACTCCACCCACATCAATCCAAGGGCTAGCCTCTAAGCTATCAATAAGCACTTGGTCCAGCGGTGTAAGGATGGGTGCATCTAGTTGTGCCAGTGCTTGACCCAAGGGCGTCTCATTGGGTATCTGCGATAAAGCACGTTCCAAAGGCGTGGCGTCAGGCACGACTCGCAGTACTTGCTCAATGGTAGTTTCTGGGGGCAACGCTGCTAGCGCTAGAGACAAAGGGGTCTGCGGTGGCATCTGTGCTAGCGCCCTTGCTAGGGGTTCTTGCGAATCCACTAATTGAAGAGCTTGCTCTAAGGGGGTTTCCCTAGACTTAAGCCAGTCGGCATACCCTGGTAGTTTAGCTAGTGTTTGTCTAGCAAGTTCCAAGGGAGTAGCAGGTGGTGCTGCATTTGACCACGCTGCTCTTTGTTCTTTAAGTGTGGGCAAGTCCAGTTGGATACGTTTTGTCCCACCAATAGCTTTGGGGTCTACTTGAATTTTGACTGTGGGTGGTAAAGGTTGCCTCGGTAATTGGGGCTTTGCAGCTTCAGGTAAGTCATAGACACCTAGTTCAAGATTCAGTTGCTCATTAGGCTTTGTGAGTTTAGCAGTTTTTTCCATCTGCCTAATGCGCTTAGCTTCTTCTCGGTTGGCTTTCCTAAAAGCTGGTGTCTCTTTTGACGGCTTGCTAGGTTTTGAGGAAGGGTTTTTAAGCTGTGGGGTAAACGGTAACTCTAGTTGCTCGTACACCACAGGCTTTCCTGATGGTCTTGTGGGTGGTTTGTATCTGCCCACCTCAGGGAAAGCAGCCAAATAGTCAGCCTCTCGTTGAGTTGCTGATAGTCCTTGCCTTGCCATGGGGCGGTCAACACCTTGTCTAAGTGGACTAGCTTTAGGTGTTTGCCTAGCGCCTTTGCCCAGTAGTGGACCAAGAGCTTTGTCTACCTTCATACCCACAAACACATCAATGCCAAAGCCCAACAATGCTGTAGGGTTAACATCAAATCCCCAGCCTTTACCTGCTTGCGCACCTACCCTGAATCCAGAGTTTTGTTTAATGCCCAGACCTGCCCCAGCATCATCACTAAAGCTGTATTGGGCACCTCGTAGTGCCTCAATAGTGTTGCTCTTGCCGTCGTTGTACCTTTTGTTGGTGGGCGAGTTGAGCCATTGGAATACTGCTTTGGCAGCAGCTCTTTCGGCAGAACCTTCTTTTCCACCAATAAATTCTTGCACCCATCTAGGTTGTTGCTTTACCCACGGGGCTAGTGCATTGAACCCAGCAGCAGTGATATTTCGCAAGTCCAGTGCAGCACCCATGGCTGTGTTCTGTGCCAATCCAAGCCCATACAGAAAGGTGGCTGGGATGTTCCACCTAGCATTGCCTTGTGCAAAGGTACCACTAAAAGGGTTAATGTACTGACGTTCTTGCTCACCACCAGACATACCTAAGAATTCTCGTACCCAGCCGAAAGCATCACCGGTGCTGCTACTCTGGGGTGAGTTGTTTAAGACATCCAAAGCGTACTTGGCAAACTCCGCATTGCTACGTGTCACTTCATCCGCATCTCGCAATTGTTGTTGCAGGATGCGGTTCTGCCATCCAGCACTGTTAACAAAATCTCCTAGAAGCTGGTCAAAGCTAGGAGGGCTGTACACATTGGGAAATGTATTTTCTTGGGTGGCACCAGCAACTCCTTGGTTAATCCTTTGTGATAAGCCCTGTTGCTCACTAATTTGGCGCTCCACCCCAGGTGCTACATAAGCATCTAATATTTGTTGGGTGGTAGGACCTAAGCCCTGTAGGTCTCCTGTTGGTGCAGACCCACCTAGTACACTAGGCATACCAGCCAAAGACGGACTTTCTACAGGTGCTTGCGTCTGCTGTTCTGGGGCTTGTGGGATAGTGTTTGCAGGCAACCCACCTTGCATCTCAGTGGGTGGCATAGGAGTAGGCTGGGGTGTAACCTGTACTGGTTCGTACTCAGGCTTGTCCTCTTGGAGGTTGTCAATAGGGTTCATACTAGCTTACCATTTGTGACTCGTGGGGAAAGAAGGCAGACAAAGTGCCTGTTTGGTTAAGCATGGCATTACAGACTGTGCAAGATGCCATAGGTCTCTCGTGGATAATGTGACTTACCCTATTGCGTCTGTTGCCTCTCCAATCATACTGACGACCTGTGTACTTGCCCAATGACCTGATGTAAACGCCCAGGGCATCGCTAGGAGTTTTGCCATCACGAACAGCCCTGAGTTCAGTATGACCCATATGGATAGCAGCAGCCAGCTCTTCTACATTGCGGAACTTGTCCACCCCAGCGTATCGTTTTTGAAGGTCCAGGTATCTGTCAACTAAGGTTAGTTGTTGTACTCTGGTCATTCGTGTTAGTTGCTCTACACTAACTCCTAGGTCTTGTCTGGCACCAGGTCCAAACTGGATTAAACCAAAATACCCTTGACCGTTGGGTACAGCAGGGTCAAAGGTGTTAGCAGTCTCCACCGCAATCATATCTGCTAGCCACTGTGGTTCTACGTTGTGCTTACGGGCAAGTTTGTTTAATGCCGCTGTGAATTGCCTGTCTTTTGCCAGAATGCTATACCCGTGGTTGGAGTCCGGCTGTGTCTGAGTTCTGCGTCCAGCGTAGCTGTTGCGCAAGGGCTGGGCGCTAGTGTAGCGTGCTCTGCCTAGTACTCTAGGGCTGCTAGAGGCACCAGGAGGTGTGACTACAGGGTCGTCACTACCACTGGCATTGCCTGGTACACGCTGACTAGCCTCTGCTGCTGTTAAGCGAGGTCTACCACTGCCGTCTGGAAAGGGCTGAGTGGTTGAGTACTCAGCCCTGAGGATTTTCCCATCGTACAAATATTGATTATTGCCGAGAGGAATAGCACCTTTAGGAATGACTCTATTTGCATTTGCTGGAATGTTGTTACCTGCTGAACGTGGGTTACGAGCTTGGTTGGTACGTCTGTCACCGAACTGCCTAGAAGCCAAAAAGTCCAAAGGATTGGCAGGTTTGCCATAGTCACCACCCAAGTAGATACCCAAATGAAGGTGGGGTCCAGTGCTAATGCCTGCACCACCGTCTGTGTTGCCTGTGAGGGCAATTACTTCACCCGGTCCTACTCGTTGTCCTTCAACTGCCAGAACCTTGCTCAAATGGGCATAATGATAGATGTTTCCATCATCACCTACCACTTCAACATTAACACCGTACCCTCTGACGTTACCTTCTACCCGTCTAATGCGACCGTAGACTAAGCTGGTGGTAGGCGTACCGACAGGTGTAGCGAAGTCTAAACCATCGTGTGTACGCCCTTGGCGCGGTGCCCCAAACTGCTGACCAGGTTCAAGTGGGTAGATTCTAGCACCTTGCCCGAAGGGAAATGTAATAGCTTTACCACCATAGTTGCCTTTAAAGAATGGTTTCCAGTTTAGCGGCTTACCTGGACTGCCACCATTAAAATCCGGGCTATTTCCAGGTTGGTCTGGGGCTTGGGTGGAAGACCTACGGATTTCTTCCCGTCGCTGGGTGTCGCGGTCTAGGTCTGCTTTCCATTTGTCATACGCAGCACGGGTGCGGTTTACGTCAAAGTACAGTCCGTAGCGCTGGAATTCGCGTTCGCGGTTGCGGTAGCTAAGCTCGTTTTGTCTTGCCTCTTCGCGTACAGCGTCAAGCCTAATAACGTAAGCTTGTCTGATTTGGTCTACATCTTGCTGGCTTAAAGGTCTGCCTTGGCTAGCGCCTGTAAGTGCAGCCACCATGGCAGGGTCTCCGTTAGCGCGGAGTTGCTCTAAGACTTTGTTAACCCCAGGTGGAGCACCCGCGACGCGGCTGTCGCGCAATGCGTTGGTAAACCAAATGCGGAAGTCTGCATCAAGGTTGCGCATCTCCGAAGCGTAACGCGTTTGAGAGGCTGCAAACTTGGGTGTGTCATCATCCCTAAAAGTTCGCCACCGTTCAAAGATTTCTACAGCAGCTTTGGCATTAGCGTTAGTTTTGTAGTCGCTGCTGTTTTTTAATGCCTCATAGCTGGTGGGTGACAGTTGGAACTGGGTCACTAAAGCACCAATCACAGTGTCTTTAGCAGTGATGTCACTAAGGTCATTTTCCACTCTATCCCGTTGAATTTTCTCAGCGTCGAGAGCACCTTGCAACAAACGATTAGAGGTTTCTTGATCTTGTAGCGGGTCTGGCGTAGAGAACCCTGGCAAGCCTAGCTCAGTGGCACGAATCTTAACATTAGCATAGTAGTCACTAGCGCTAATTTCACCACCTCTGAAACGAGCACCTTGCTCTGCTGTGTACTGGAATAGCTGTCGAGTCGCCGCCAAGTCCGATTGCATTTGTGCGGTCTTAATGTTTCGCTCATCTGCGTTTTTGACCAAGTTTTCTTGCGCTAGTGCGTACCCTTCTAACCTATCAAGCAAAGGGATAGACTCATCTTTGAGCAAGCTTTCAGCGACAAGCTTCCACTCGGTGTAGGCACTTTCAAAAAAGATAGGGTCTTGACCTACTGTGTTAATGATTTTGGCACTGGAGGCTGAAAGCTTACCTTGAAAAGTAGCAACGTTGATGCGCTTATTGGCTTTGATTATCTCATCTGCTTTTGCCTGTCTGTTAGCTTCTGTCGTTTTGGCATACTCAAGTGCAGGCGCATAGTACCGCTCAGTCAACTGGCGCACTTCTTCCCCACCAAGTTGGTACTTGGCAGTTGTGTTAGCCACCGCATCGCGGTATGCGACAGTGCCTTCTTTGTCAATGCGTCCTTTTTCAATCCAGTCTACCCGCAAGTTCTCTAGTTCTTGGGTAGCAGCAGAATACTGAGCCTCAGCTAATTGCTTCTGTTTTGCAGAATCTTGTTGTGCTTTGGCTTTTGTGTACTGCTCTGCTATCCCCAGCAGGGTTTGACCCAAGGCATTAAAGCTTTGAGCACTGGCTTGGGCGCTAGCAGATTTAAGTTGGGCAATCTGAGCCGTAGCTTGGCTGATAGCCTGTGCAGACCGGGACTGAGACTCTGCTGTTTCAGCAATAGCTCTAGCCTCTTGCTGCATGTACTGGCTGTTAGCCTGGAGGGTCTGCTGAAATTGCTGATTGGTTTGACCCACTAGCTGTAGCCCAGTTGTGTCTGGTTGGGGCAACTGCTGTGGGGCATCAACGGTTTGTGGCTGCATGTTGGGCACATCAAACCCAACAGGTCTTAAAGGTGCAAACATGTTATTCCTTATGGTAAGTTAGGACCGTAGTTAGTCCAGTTGGAGAGACTAGGACCAAGTGCAGGTCTTTGTAGATCTACATTGAGAGGTGTCTGTGGGCTACGCTGCCACAGTGGTTGGGATGCGCTAGCAGCTTGTGCAGCAACATTAAGGTAGTCAAACAGAGAAGCTCCTTTGACTGTGCTCATTGCCTGTTGGTTAAGTTGCTGTAGCTGATTCCCTGTGCCCGTGTTAGTAGCACGTTGAACACCCAATGAGTAATCTCGCGCAGCTTGTTGGTTGGTCATGCTTTGCATGTTTAACCCAGCCATTACGCCTGCTTGTTGTCTCGCAAGTTCAATGCCTTGGTAGTTGTTAGAGTACCCACGTTGGTTAGCATCTAGCCCTGCTCGCGTGGTAAGATCCAGCACACGCATGTTAGCTGCGACAGATTCAGCACTAGCAGCATTGTCTAGCAGTCCGAGTCTTTCGCCAATGTCAGCTAAGTCTTGCTCATTGAGGTTCTGTAACGCGGCTTGCACTTGACCAGCGTCGAGGTCCGAACCCATCGAGAATGCTGTGGTCAGACGTTTCATTAGTTCTCTGTTTTGTGCCACCTCGTTACTGCTTGTCCGCAGCCCACCAGCAGCTTGGTGACTAAGCTCTTTCCGCTGGGCTTCTGTCAAGGCTTGCTGCATTTGTCCCAAGGCTTCAGCACCTTGACCGGCAGTTTGAATGACAGCTGTGTCACCTGCTTGCCTACGTTGGTCAGCCTGTGTTTGCACTGCCGTTCTATTACGGTCAAGTTGCCCTATTTGTTGCTGTGCCTCAATGCCACGCTCTAGCTGGTTAGACTGAAGAGCGTATGCTTGTTGTTGCGAGTTAAGGGCATTTAACTGCTGTTGGGATTGATAAGCAAAGTCCTGTTGTTGGAACTGTGCCAATTGCGCCATGATGCCGCTATTGTATTCAGCTTGAGCTAGTTGTTGCTGGCTAGCAAGTGTGGCTTCTGTAGCTAGCTGGTTCATAGCTTGCTGGTAACTCTGTGCAGAAATCTGTGCACGCTGAGCGTCAGCAGCTTTGTTCTTAGCGCTAATAGAAGCCAACCCACCAATGATGGATACGCCAGCGGTGATTGCTGGTGCTATTGCCATATTTTACCTCGTTTGGTAGCGTTTGTCTCGTTGTGGTTGTACCTCGAATTCGTAGGCTGAGAGCTTAAAGGCTTCAGACCCCACCGATGTTATGTAGAACTGGTAGTCACAGCCATAGCCTGCAAGTGATAAGGACTTTTGGAATTGCTGTCTGACCTCAATAGGTGTGTCATACTCTGCCCCATCTAACTGCAAGGTCTGATTTAGTAGCTCCACCACAGCACTAGCCTGGTATTCCCTATAGTTGTAGACCAAAGACACAAAACAAGCATTAAGCACACGGCAATGATTGTACAACGGGTAGAATAGCTCCTCTGTGACTGTTGTGTCAAACATCAAATGCAGTCTACGTAACCTCTTTAACCTACCCAGAGAGTCGAGATCAAACCTAGGAGAGGCATAGATGCTGGGGTAGTTCACACCCACAAAAGATAGACCACCAGCGGCAAGTGGTCTATTGATAAAACCGTTTACAGTATTTACCTGCTGATTGCTGGGTGCCGGATTAGCGTTGCTTGACACAGACCCGTATCCAACGTAAGGCTCTGTTGTGTTCTGCGTAACCACCACTACATGTGAGTCCGTAGGACTACCACCCACTAATTGCAATGTGGTGGGAAAGTCCTGCATAGGGTTTTTGGCTGTGACTGTGTTGCTTGCTGCTGCCCCGTCAGACCGAACATAAGCATCTAGCACTTTGCTGGCATTAGGCACCGAGTAATCAGATAGTCCTGGTGTTGGTGGGATAGGCATCTGCAAGATACCCCGGTTGTCTGATGCAACACTGAAAGTTGGTGTGGGCAGTGTCACACTGTAAGGGTAGCTAGCGTTTGTGACAAAGATAGCAAAGTCCAAGTGAAAAGGCATGTCCGCACATAGTGTGCTCACGTACCTTGACCCACTAACTAGTGCCATAAACAAAGTGTATCTGAACACGGTTACGGGTGGGTACATTTGAAAAGGCTTAACACTTGACATAGTAGACCAGGAGTCCCAGGTCATGTTAAGACTTAGAATGCGACTACAAGTGTTGGTGTCAGTCTTAAGTGCCAACCCACAGTACAACTTGTTGGTGGCTTCATTGTACCTCATCCAGTGAACTCTGGAGAACTGATCGGTAGCTAATTCACTGTTGAATAAGGTGCGGACACTTTGGCTTCTTTCCACAGCCCCATACTGGTCCGTATTGGGTTTGTTCAGCAAGTCAAACACCCCAAACCTGTTCATGTACAAAACAGTCAGGTTTGACACTACCACACAGTTTTGGTTAAAGGCACCATAGGTAGACACTAGGTCTACTTTGTAGCTGCTCTCACCAAACTGCTCCCCACCACTAATGCTGTAGGTATTGGTAGTGGTAAAGACAAAAATGTCTGACTGCCACCCAGCAATAGCGGTAATTTGTTCTCGGCTGTCGTTGGTGACGTTGATAGTGAACGGGTCAGTTACCAAACCTCCAAGGGCATCTGTCACTTGGAAGTATTGGTAGAACTCACCACCTACGGTGAAATCTGCTACTTCACTAATGGCGAGCTGATCTTGTGCTGTCTCTGGGTTAACCAGAATGAGTCTGTCTCTGTAAAGAATGCCTAGCTTGTGGAAGTTCCTTTTGCTATAGTCAACAAACTTGTACAACCCATAGACTCTAACATAGGTACCATCCAGATTGGCAGGGGAGCTACGATACCAAAGGTTTTGACCTCCGCTAAAGTAGCTGGCACCAAACACAGACGTAAGGTGCAAGGGTCCTGATGCCGGTAGGTTCATGCTTGGACCTTGGACACCCCAGAAGTTAGAATTGAGGTTATTGACTGTCCTAAGGTTAAACACCTGGTCTGACACCGTGTAAGTGGTAAACCAAGTATTGAACGAGTCCACTTGGTTCAGAGCACTAGCCCAGTTGAATTGGGAGTTATCCACAAAAAGCCGAAGGTCTTGAGGCAAACTACCTATGCCACCATTAAACCTCAGCGGGCGGAGCCGGACAAACCCCACTTGACCAACAGCAGTACCCGCTTGCTTTGCTCCAAAGGTACAAAAGAAAGGGGCAACTTGCAACGTCGCACCTGCCGCTGATATGTAGCGTCCACCATTACTGAATCCATACTGGTTCTCAGTGCTGGGATTCGCGATAGGACCCGTGTACGTGTTTGTTGTAAGGTTAGGGCTGCTGAATGCATAAAGACCTATGTTTTGTGAGTTTTTGTAGAAAGGTTGAAAGTCAGTTAGCAATGCTTCTGGTACTTTGACATTTTGGTCTGCCTCCGTAATGTTAGACCTAGAGACCTGCTGCATCATGTTAGCACCTTCTTGGTACTCTGACTCAGCCCACCATTGCCAAGTGATTTGACGCACCACCAACGTGTAGTTCTGTCCCGCTGTGAACAGTCCAGGAGTACCTTGTAGCTGTAGATTAAACCCTGCGGACTTAGACACAGTGGTTAACACCACTCCGTTGTAACTGACAAGGTAGTTACCTGGGGTGGTGTCATTCCAAAGGGTGGTATCATTCACAGATAGTGCTGGTCCTGCAAATGTCGCTTGGTCGCTACCGTTAACTGCCGTGCAAGTAGCACTGACAGTACGCTCTAGAAACGACAATTGAACAATAGGATGCTCAGGTGTCAATAGCAGTAGCCTATCGTAGGGTGCTGTAGTTGCTACAAAACACACAGAGCTAGGTGCTTGTGTCCATAAGGATTTAGACACTTGCCCTAAAATTGCAGGACGATTGAGGTCTGCTCTATCTTCCACCAAAGTAGCATTTACCCCAGTGCTAGTCACGTAGATAATATAGTTACTATCTGCCTTAGTCCTCAGTGTCTCAGTAGCCAAGAACGTACTAGAAGCACCCAGGTCAAGCACAGACACAGCGGCAGTACCGCCCCTACGGACTACCCCACCATCAGGTGAGACATCACAATTATGAAACACTTGGGCTTTGTCAGGACCAACTGACTTAGCACTGTTGCTGAGGTCTAAACCTCTAAATTGTCTGCTAAAAGGACCTTGAAGCTCGGTTAATTGTTGGTCTGTCATCGGGCGTGTCCTCCCATGTTGAACACCACCTGGCTAGAGTCCCTAGACCGTAGGTTATGAAGTCGCATCTCAAATTCTTGAGAGCACTGCTGCATCGCTGCTGAGTCTGTAGTGTGGTTCCTATGCATTAGCATCTCAGCATAAATCATAATGCAATCGTACACGTCTACCGGCAGCGAGAAGTCATCACCTGCTAGTTGGGGGACTTGCTGCTGCAACAGAACCCGCAGCATAATGTCTGCTTGGTCTACTACAGACGGCTGGGGATAAACAAAGATGGTAGTTTCATCTACCCTACTGAAGTGTGTTGGAGTTCCATCAAGGTTAGGAAACCTTACAGCCCGGTCGTAAAGCTCATCAATGCCAGCAGACAAAAGCAAGTCTGTGCGCAGTGACACTGTGTAGATGTCTTGGCATGGTACAATTGTAGCATACCCGTTAAGCCAAGAACTAGGCTGAATTACCTTTTGCAAGTAAGTCCAGTTATGTAAGCTAGCTACTGAACGTAGTGCTCTTTGAATTGACAAGCGTGCTTTTTTAGCATGTGGGGCACTAAGGTCAGGTACCTCAGTCTCACCCACATTAAGTAGGACTTCGTTACAAGCCTCAAGAAGTGTGGTTGTGTACATACAAAAAAGCAGGAGCCGTAGCCCCTGCACATTTTTCCACCAACAATTACACCAAGTCACCTGTGGTGTGGATAAGCACGGCGTGGCGGGGACGGTACAACCGGAACCCGTACGCTTGTCGTCCCACCATTAGCCAAATCTGTTCACGGTTCTCAAAACTTTGAGTAACCTTAGGGGCTTTAGTCATAACACCAGTAGCCCATTCTTTGTGGCACATCATGGCGGTATGCACAGGGCGAGAGTTGCCGGTGAAAGTCAAAGGCAAGCTGGTAAAAGCATCCTGCTTGGGCACGTACCGAGAACCCGTGACACCGGGAGTGGGTTCAGGAGCGGCTTGTGAACCATTCCGCCAACCAGTGGTAGAGTTAGCCCCCACCATGGTGGTGCGGATGACTCGCACTCCCATGAGGGTACCAATTTGACCAGACACCAAGGGCTTGTTGTTGATGAAGTCAGCACTAATGAACTGGGAAATAGTCATGATTGCTGCTTCTTGTCCAGGGCTGATGACTAAGCACAAGCCCTCTTCTGGTACATCTGCCTCAAGCAGAATGCGACGAGCGGTAAGAAACGCTGCAAAGCTGAACGGTTGTCCGTTGCCGGTAATTAGACCGTTGCTGCTGACAAAAATGTTCTGTGCTGCGTCTTGCGATACTGCGGCACGCAGACCCAAAATAGAGCCTGTAACATCTTTTGCCAGTGCATAACCCATTGCTTGCAAGTGGGGAGCACGAATGTCATAAGACGCTTCGATTTCCAGTAGGTCGTCGATTGCAACTGCTGTTACACGGTCAGTGTCAACCTGTACAACGAAGTCCGTGTCTGCATTGCTTTGGGTGGCGACTGGGATATCACTAGCCTTATCCTCAACCCCCAACTCGGTGATGCGTGGAACGTGGAAAGTGTCACCTTTCTTAACTGCTGCACCCCAGGTCTTCACGATTGACTCATCAAGCAAGCGTGCCTTGCGGAACATTTGCACTTCGTTAAGCCAAATCTCGGGAATGAACTGTTGACCGCGAGTGGTATTCATCACGGTCCCTGTCGTAACTGAGCCTAAAGCCATCGTCTTTCTCCTAGTTAAATGTCATCGATAACACGCCCAGTCTCAAAAGCTCTTTGAATTTCGGCTTGTCGAGAATTGTACAATGCTGGGTTGTCACGCATCATGGCGTACAGCTCAGACTTGCGAAAGGTAGGTCCGCTGTTGTTGCCAGATACTGGGGTGGCTTTACTAGTGGGTGCCGACCCAGACTTAGCCTGTCGCTTTTCTACCTGACTCCACAGCATCTTAATGCCTTCTGGGTTGTCAACTGCCTGCCGTAGCTTGGGGTCAAGCTTGTTGGCATAATCAAGCACAGCAGCCACTCTGGTATTGAACTCGGCATCGTTGACACCCCAGTCAGATTTAAGACTATCCACAGTTCGTTGGAGTTCTGCTTGCTGCTGCTGTTCTTGGAACTGGGTAAGCTGTGTCTGAGCTTGCACAAAAGTCTCATAGGCTTGCTTTAGGTCAATGCCCATAGCAGCTTTAAAGTCTTCAGCCAGCTTTGCCATTTCTGGCGCATCGAAGTTGGGCGTATCGCTCCGCTCTGGTGCGTTGTCAGCCGTACCATCGTTTTGCGATGTTTCCGTCTGTGCAGCATCATGAGCATCTAGCATTGCTTGAAGAGTCTGGTCTTGCTCTGTGTCGGTTTGCTCCTTCGACACAGGCGTCTCAGGCGTCTCAGTCGTCTCTTCCATAGGAGAGACAGTCACGTCCCGTTTCTGAATGCCATCGTCTGTTAACATTTTCACCTGTGTTCTAGGCACAGGCATTGAGTCCGATTGTTGCGCAGGTGGGTTAGAGTCCTGCTGTTGGGTCTGTTGCAGTGCTTCCAGCATTGGTGGTAATTCCTTGTTGTAATGTTGGCATCATAGCGGCTAGCGCCTCTGGTGGCATTGAGCTGGTGTCAATACCTAAAGCAGAAAGCATTTCATCTGGTGCCGCAGACATCTGTGTTTGCATTGCTGTAGCCATGCTATCACCACCCAAAGATTGTGTCAAGTCTGGGGGCTGCGGTTCTGTTGCTTGTGGTTGTGCTTGTGGCATTAAGTACTTCTTGGGATTGTTGAACTTCATCTGACGTAACAAGTCCTCTAGCAACTTGCCGTAGTCTAGCAATTGACCTATCTGAGGCACTCTACCAGAAATGTCTAGGAGTTGAAGAATGTCATTCATTGTCCGTTCCCGTTCCACTACATAACTAGCCCCTAGCGGGATAAAGGCATACGGGTACTGCAAGTAGTCCGGCTCTACGCTGAAGAAGCCATCAGCATCGTACTCAGGCATGTACATGCGCACTAGCTCAGGCTCTACGTAGTACTGCTGCAGAATGGTAAACGTTTTAGACAGCAAAGGTAGTGTTGCCATGTCCTCAATGTGAGTATGAAGACTAGACAGTCTGTTGCCACCTGCGTCTCGAACCCCTTGAATCTCAGCAGCAGTAACACGTTCGCCACTGCGAGGTTGTGCATTCCCGATAAGAGGACCAGTGCTGGTAGTGCGGTACACACTGCGCTCTTGTACCTCTTGTTCTTGGTACGTAACAGCAAAATCCTGTCTTCCCATATCGACTGGTTGCAAGTTTCCGTGCTGTGCTACTTTGAATACAGCCCCAGGTTTGGCTTTGACATCCTCTCTTTTGAGAATGCCGTCCTCCACCATGGTCCACATCTTGGCAATATGCACTGCAATATTGTCTAAGCGGCTGTTGGTCAGCACATTCAGAATGTGCAGTGCCCCTAGATTAGGGTGAAGCACAGACATGCCATACACAGAGTCTCTATCAGGTAGCATTGTGGCACTAACAAAGGGCACACCACACCAGTAGTCGCTGTCAGCAAGCCTAATTAGCTGCTTTCCGTAGAACACGGCATGCACACACCAAAAATGCACATTGTTGACCAACATCGGACCATAGTACTCGATGAGTTCATCTCCGCCATGCGAGTAATGCATCCCTGACTTGGGTTCAGACGGGTCGCCAATCTTGTAGTCTTGGTACTGCTCTGCAATTGTCTTATCCAAACGGTAGTACCCTTGGTGGATAAGCTCAAATAACTCTTCCCTAGTCAGCCGCAGACGGGTAAATACACCGCCCTGGTTGACAGGAGCACCAGAATCCAGCCATACGTCGTAAGGCAGCAACGGCTCGATAGTCAACTTACCCACCCTTTTGTTAGAGGCAGTGGTTGTGTCTCCTAGGTCACCGAACGTACGGGTAAATTGCCGCTCTGTCCGTGATTCCCACCCTACTCGGTAAGTTGCCACACCAAAAATGCATAGCCATCGTAGCCACACATCCATAATATCTCGGATGTAGACCTGTTCTAGCTTGACTTTTGCCAGTTGTTTTACCAAACGGGCAACATCACCCAGGTCTGGAATAGTGCCTTTAAGGTCAAACCAGTCATCACTTGGAAAGGTAGCACCCTTGAGGTAAGCCACCAGTGTCTCTACAATCTCAAAAGTAACACCTGTGTTGACTCGGTGACGCCAATCGTCTTCTGCACCGGCAGTGACAAATGCTCTGTTACGCAAATTGCGAATGTCTTCGGCACCTGCCCGGTAGAGTTCGTAAGTCTCGTCCCAGGTTTCTTCCAAAGGCTGGCGGATTTCCTTCTGCTTGTTGAACTTTTGGATAATGGCAGTACCTATCTGCTCAATTGTGACCTGCTTTGATGCTTCACCCTTGGACAAAATCAGTGGGGTGGGCATACTAATTGCATTAGTCATTAGCACTCTCCTGCGGCTTGTAGTGCAGGGCAATAGCGGCATTTGCCATCATACGAGCACGTTGTAAATCCTGAATCGCCAGTGTAAGTTCCTGGGAATCTGGACAAGACTCTATTAGTACAAACGCAGCTTGCTGAATGGCTTGATTGACGTTCTTCCACAGCGGTAATTGCTCTTTACAGCCACTATGGTACGTAAACATATTGATGATTTCTTCCCGTGTCATTAGTAAAGTCCTCCGTATTTTAGGTTAAACTCTGTAGATTGCCTTTGGATTAGTGACAACCTGTTAACAGACTTGTGCTCATAGCTTTCTGGTGGGTGGCTGTGCTGCGCCACTACCGCTAGTGCGTCTGGTGGGTCATCTTTAGCAGATGCTCTACCAAAAAAGCTAAAGGTGTTCATCACAATAGCCTGTTTCTTGAGATGAGACCCGAACACAATATTGCCCTGGTTGAAGTAAGCACTGAGGTGGGACTCAATCCGCTTTTCCTTGTTGCCAACAGGCTTAAAGTCGAGCACACCACAGACGAGGTTTTTCTCCTGAAGCTTGCGGATAATCATGTCACGGTACAATGCCTGAAACCCGATAGTTTCAGCATACAGCCGTTTGATTCCCCACAGCTTGACCAAACGAACAATCTCTGTAAGAGTGGCTTCCACCGAGTAGTGACCGACAGAAAAGTCTGCTGCCACCAGCTTTCTCTGGGTTGTCTTACCCCCAACAGCAATAGCTGTGTAGTCAGCCCTAGAGCTAAGACTAACGGCAAAGTCTACAGCCATGATGGGTTCAAAGGCATCAAGACTGCCATCGTTGTAACGCATGACAATAGCCTCAGGTGTTCTACCACTGAGCATAGACTCAAGGCTTACCCACTGAATATAGTCTGTGGTGAGCACTTGTAATGCAGGATTATTCACTAGGTTAAGATACTGAGCCTCAAACACACCAGGAAGGTCTGATAGCTCTGCCCTAATTTCCCGCTCCATATCTATCGTGAACTGATTCCACAGGTACCCACCACTTGGTTCGATGCCATTTCTGTAGATGTTCCTGTTGAACACAACAAAATTAAGGTCTTCTTTCTTCTCCTTGACAAATGCATAGTAATCACCGGGGTCGTAGTGAGTACCAGTCACTACATACTCGTCACCTAAGGTCTCTACCAGTTCAGTACTATCTGGCATGACCCCGCATTCGACATCGTAGGTAATTTTGGTACGGATAGACGCAATGTCACCTGCCCACCTTTTGACCTGTCGAATCTTAACGGGAGTGGAACAATTGTCAAAGTCCACAATATCATCCATAATGACAATATCGTAGTGCTGCCCAGTGGCTTTTGCCTTAACTGAGGTGGCAAACACAGTAGGTTCTTTGCGTTTCACACCCCTAAGCATTTGCAATTGCTCGTTTGACCAGACCACTTTACGGTCATCTGCCTCATTCTCATCCCCATAATAACGCCTGTTGGACTTATCAAGGGGTGGGATAAGATTGCCCCGGATGTGTGGTCTTGTGTTCCACACCGTCAGTTGCAATTGTTCATCCTCAAAATAGTTGCGAAGCTCCCTAATGAAGGAGCCTGACAATTCTTTGATGTTGGATGCGTGCAAAATGGTAATGTTGGGATTCCTGTAGATGCGCCACATGATGTAACCCACCACAAGTGTAGACTTAAGATGTCCTCGGGGCATCTGCAATAGTCTATTTGTTGGTGGTTTCTTGACCTTGCCCTTGGCATCTATCAAGTAGTCTTCTGGCAGTTCAACTGCTAGTGCCCACCTACGGGCTAATTCTGGCGTTAACCGCCCTGACTGCCACAGTTGGTACGCAGACATGACCAAAACAAAATCAAAGTGGCACTCGTCAAAGTTCTTAGTGCCACCTTGGAACTTAATCAAATCAAAAAAAGCCCAGCACGAGTACCAGGCTTCTATCTTCAAGGCTATGCTAGGGGCTGTTACTCCTGACATAGTAACACACTCCTTAGCCTAGGTCGGTAATCTCAGACAACTCAACACAACGCAATTCAACCTGCCCGTTGGCATCCCCAGCCACACCTGTGAAAGTAAATACTAAGGACTGGGTAGGGTTGTCAGACGTGACAGCAATTGCTGCCACAGCAGCATTAGGGTACTTAATGTTGCTGCTGTTAGCCAGGATGGTGATAACACCACCCACATTGGTCGCTGCTAAAGCGATTTCAAAGCCAGCATTTGACCCAGCAACAGAGCAGTTGTAAGAGCCGATTAGCCGTAGCATAACGGTAGAGCGTTCAGCCAGTCGAAACCGGAAACCCTGAACCCCATCAATAAATAACTCGGCTGCGGTCGCGCCCGCGGTTGCTGCATTACCAGCTGGACGCATAGTAAAGCGGAACCGCTTGTTACTGGACTCAGGGTACGCTTGGGTTGCGTACTCTGCAGCAAGGGCAGCGCCTGCTACGCCGGCTGCAGTAGAGGACTTGTCAGTGATGCTGTAGATAGGACGAGTAGCCATTTAGATTCTCCTTAGTAGGTCGTTTGTCTTGCTTTCTGTCTACGTTGCAACTTACCAAATAGGCTAGTTGCCATGTCCGTTTGTTGCTGCCTAGCGTCAGCGTACTGAGCTTGGCTCGCTGCTGACGCGTTCCGTAGCAACTCCGTCTGTGTGGTAGAAATATCCCGCGCACGAGCTAGCTCGGTCGCTGCCTGTTGGGATAATTCCTTCTGTCTCAGCAATTGCTGCTGTAGCTCAGACATAACACTAGATGAGGTTTGCGCGTTTGCGCCAAATTGCGCGGTCAAGTTCTCGCTTTGCTTCTGATACTGACTCTCCATTTTCTTCAGTTGTTCCTGCAGCTGGCTCAATAGTTGCTGTTGCTGAGGAGTCTGAGACGGGGCAGAAGCCGGTGTCGGATTCGCAAGGTAGACTTGCTGTGTCTTTGGTTTCTTTGTCATTGTTTGAACTCAAAGGTTGTGGGTCTCCTCCAGGAATTACCCTAACAAAATCAATCTCATTGATGCATTCGTAAGGCAGGGCAATGCTAAAATTGTCTCCTACCTTAGGACCAGACACCACCATCAAAGTGGCATTCATACCAAACGGCAATGCACCGTAGTAGCTGAACTCAGCCACACCATCAAAGTAACTGGCTAATCGATAGATTGCCATTAGCAGGTCTCCTTTTGTTTAGCACGGGTGTACGCACTCGCAAAGGGTTAGAGTATCTGTTTAACCCAGGGATGCGAGTGCTGCGTTTGTCCCTAAGAGTAGCACGGGGCAGAGTCATGATAGGTTAGCTCTTGGATTCTTTTCTTAGGTAGCCTAGTGAATAGCCTGTACCTAGCTGCCTGCTCTTGGTTAAGATGTTCAGCCCTCCACCTGGTGCCATTGAGCTTCCACTCAAGGCACTGCAACAAGTTAAGCTCAATGTCACCACCAAAGGCAAAATGCCCCCAGGTCTCGGCTTGGTACTGTGGTACCACCAAAGTATGCTTAGCATCCACCAAAGTAGCTTGGGTCTTAAGTTTAGTGTCAAAAGCCCCTATAATTTCTAGGTTATCCCTGTTGAGCCACTCCTGGAGTCTAAGGGCTGGTGGTTTGTCATAGACTCTAAAGGGCTTTTTCTGGGCGGTGAACGGATAGACATTGTACCAAAGCACAAAGTACTTAAGAATGCCAGAGCTATTGCCCTTCCGCAAAGACCCACCATGTAATCTCCACCTTTCTAGGGCACTTGCCTGTCCTAGGGCATTAGGCAATCTCTTAAAGAAACGGCAAATGGTAAAGTCTAAATCATTCTTTCCAAAGAACATGGCATATGCAGGTCTATCCCCACCAAATTGAACCACAGTAGATGGGTAATTCCATGTGCTTGGGTGGAGAACACACCCAGGTTTGACCAGCTCTCTACGTGCGTACGCTACCGACTCCATGGTGGGTAGCTTAACACTGGTCAACATGGAGAAAGGCACAGCCCCAGGTAACTGCCTATTGGATGGGCTGCCCCATTCTAGCAGCCTTGAGTCTACGTTCATAGTGTTGTTGGGGTGTCATTCTGAGATGCTCATAAGGGTCTTTGTTCTCTGGACCTAGGAACAGGTGCTCATTGCGCTGGTACTGCATAAGCAGGTCAGCGGTCATGTGTCCTGGTTGTGGCAAATTGTCCACCACCTGTTTAGTGTTGTCAATTGCTTTTTGCTCTAGTTCCTTTTGCACCACCTGTGCGTGGGTGCTCTGACCTTTAAGGAGGTTTTCCACCTTTTGTTGGTGGTCTTTAAGGTCTGTGTCTGGTCTGTGGCTAACCACAGGTTTAGGGTTTTGTGCCATACTCTTGCCTCAATCGATAGAGGTCATTTTCAATTCGAGTCAGTCTAGTCTCTAGTCTGTCGGTGTTAGCCTGCTGTGTTGTGTCCCTGACCTTGAGTTCAATGACAGATGCATTGAGAGCGTCTATCCGTTGGAACAAGGGTTGGGTCACAGTGAAGCTGACACCCACCAGGGTTAATAGAACCCCAGCTAATTGGAACATAACTTGTGAAGCGGTCATGCCTTTGGGTAGATTGATAGCCATGTCGTTACCCTTGAATAAGAGCTTAGGTCTACGGGTAGGGAAACTATAGCCAATATAACCCACTAGGCATAATATGTCAACCCCGGGGTTGACATACTTGTGGCTATAAGCTATAGTGTAGCACAAGGGGTTGGGCGTATGCCTGGGTGATACCTCAGTCGAAGACTTAAGCCGGATACCTCAAGGGTCAAACCCACAAACAGGTAAAGGCTAAGGTTAAGACAAGGGTACATTCCCTCCTCCAAGCGGTGAGCCAACAGGTGATGCTGAAAGTCGTACCGCACCTTGGACATCAAGCTGTTAAGGTCTGCACGTAACCTTAACCGTCCGGGGGGAGGGGGGGTGTGTCCTAGTCTCAGTCCTTAGTCCGTTTGCCTAAGAATCAACTAAGCCCTAGTGCTCTTACATTGAGCCTAGGGCTTTTTGTTGTCTGTGCATATGCCCTATGTCCTATGGGCACTCATATTGCGTAGCAATGCCGAGTGGGTTATGGGCATAGGGGTTAGGGTGCTAGGGTGCTAGGGTCTATGCAGGAAAATTTCTGTGTGCGTACATATAGCACAAACCCCTGTCCCCCCTTCTAGTCCCCCTACCCTCAGTCCTTGGGGCAGTAGCTGTCGATAGTACACATGTGCCTGTGCCTCAGTCCTCAGTCCTTAGTCCTCAATACCCATCCCGAATAACCCTGTCCTCTCCTCATGCCCTTCTGCCGGTATACCATTCACCGCTGCTACCCTTATGCCATAAGGACTTCAGCTATTTGCTTGACACCCAATAGAGGGAGATGCTATGCTTGTGGCTCACTTCGTTAGAGGTACCGACCGATATGCCACGTCAAACATTCCACACAGCCATTGACTCTTTCACCTTTCGACTATTGACTGATTGGGACTTTGCCTATGACCACATTGAAAATATGTCCATGCCCGTTGTTGATATCGTCCGTCTTATTTGCCAGTCCTGTGGCTATGACTTCTACGACATGCTCGAATACATGGGGGGCATCCCTGACCCTTACAACTGCCTAGGCATCATTGAAGCTAACCTGTAAACACTGAGGTAATCCCATGACATACGCTGTTGAGCTAAACACAATTGACGAATGCATAGCTGAAGTTGAATTGCCTATAGCACCATACCCAGGGCTACTGGTAAGGCACGAATGCAAAACCTATGAGATTAAGCAAGTAATGGTCCACATGTTCGGTAACCTGTCTGTCCTGGTGACTGAAGTTCCGACACCAGACTGGGCATAACTCTAGTTGACTAAGCATAAGCCTCATGCTACTATGGGGCTTACCACTAAACACAAAACACCGAGGTAATCACATGGCTATCATCAAATCCCAAACCACACAAGCTCTCAACAATCTGGCTAGCAACCTGAATCCCGTTGTGACCTTGACCAAGGCTACTCACAATCAGACTCGCTTCGCGTTCACTGCCACTGGCAAGTATGCCAACAAGGTCATGACTGCTAGCCTTAATACCGCTGGTAAGCTGACTATCCGACAGGATGCCATCAAGCTGGATGCTCGCAAGAAAGAGCACAAGCCCATCTATGATGCTGTTGCCACTGCCATCAAAACCACTGACCTTAAGTCCCTAAGCACCAAGCGCGTTGCCACTACCACTACCACTACCACTACCTACCGGCAATTGCAAAGTGAACTCAAGGCTATGCGTAATGCTGGTGTTGATGTACAAGTCAAGCTCAATGCCAAGACAGCAATCCTGCAAGCTGAGTACAACAGACTTAAAGCCTTACCACAAGTGAATAAGCTTGTTGCTGTTGCCACCGTCAAGCCCGTTGCTGCTGTCAAAACCAATAAGACCCGTAAGCCCGTTGTTGACCTTGAGTTCAACGCTGCTAAACCAGGGCAATACCCGTATTGCACACTGTTTGCATACAATATGCCTGAAGCTAATCTCAACCAAGCTGCATAACCCTAAACACTGAGGTAATCCCAATGACAAACCTTTATTGCTATGCCCTGTCCACCAAATGGACCTTGGCTAAGTACCTAGCCACTGCTGCCTGTGTCCTTAAGCCTTTAGCCATACTGCTAGCCTGCATTCTTTGGTTCTACATAGAGCTAGGCTACGAGCTATTCCAGTGCCTATGCCTGAAGCTAGAGGCAACAATCATAGACCTTAGCTACATGACCACAAGTCTTGACATTCCAGCATTCTCCAGTGATTACAAATCTCTGCCCAGAATAGGAGACAACCCTTACCACTGGGATAACATAATGCTGTTCATTCAAGCTTTAGCCACAGTCCTTAGCCACAAGGACCCTATGCAAGGGATAAAAGTTGAGAGCACATACCCTATGACTGTGACCAACAGCCACGCTCTCTGCGGAGACACTAATGACTGGGTAGACTGGCTAGACACATTACCTTTGCACTCTATCCACAGGCTGTATGCATGGCACTTTCCCCTGGTCAAAGAGTTCCTAACCAGAAAGACTAAGGTCACAGGTTTAGCCCTAGCATACGTGTCAGGTACCTTGCCACCACAGTTTGACCACACCACTTTGCAATAACCATTTGCCTAGCCCCCTACCGCCAACCACCACAAACACTATTAATTCATGCCAACTGGGACAATTGAGACACTAGGGTGGGACACCGTATGGTCATACATCAAGGACAATGCCCTCCCCCACTAACGTTCACCCAGCCCAACGACAATGCCCCTAGGACCTATTGTAACTAATTACCCAGGGGTTAGTACACTTAATAGTTACAAGACACCCTTGAAGGAGGAATCAAAATGAGCCAGAACAACAATAGCCCTAGTGATTGGCTGCTAGCAATAGTTGCTGTAGCAATAGGGACATGGATTGTGTTTGCATTTATTGCCCCACCAAGTGACCCTAGGACAGAGTGTGCCCGAAGAAACAGAGAAGCCAAGGCTAGGGTTTACGGGTCTAACCCGAGATTCAGTAGCTCTGAATATGACCTGTTCCAATGGGTTAATGGCAGATGTGTCCAACGTAGTCCTAGAGGATAAACATAGGGTGTTTCCCCATTGCTAAAAAACTTTGGGGAAACACCCACCCTTTTCACCACCACCAAGAGGTAACAACAATGCCTAAGCAAATGCCCTATGTAGCGTATGACAACAGACTCTGGCGTGTAGACCCCAGCAACAAGACAGTAGAGACTTGGCTAGTTTCTAGAGAGGAATGGTTCCCTATTCCATACCCCATGACAGCCAATGCCGTTCTAAGGCAGTACCAGAAGCAAGTAGACAACAAAGAAGTGGTGCTATTGTACCCACCCACAGAGGTAGTCTTTAAGGTTAACCTTGAGACTGGGACTGTGAGTATCTTTGACACTGAAACAGATGACCTGGAATACTGGCAAGAATACTTCTTTAACCCAACAACAGATGAAGGGTTGTGGCTTTGGAATGAATTCCTAGCTTTTAAGGAACGAGCAAATCTCAAAAATAAGCCCAAGCTGCCAATGCGTGTCGTACCATTCAAAGGGTTACAATGGGTAGACTGCTGTGCTGCTTTCCACAACCTAAAGCTAGGCAAGATATTTGTTGGTACTGATCACCCAATAGCAAAGCAGAACCCACAATGGGGGAGTACAAAGTGGCTATCCCCAACACAAGCGAGCAATAAGCGAGCGCATACCTTGTCCCTTATCCCACCAGTAAGCAATGCATCTACTTTATTGGTGGGGAAACTATGCCAGGGGGTTAAGGTCCCTCGTAGCAATCATCACTCGTAGAGTGGATATTGCGAGAGTACCATAAGGGCATAAAGGCACTAAAAAGGGACCTATCCTTATTGGATAAGCCCCTGCCAAATTTATAAAATACCAATCCCTGGGGTACCAGCCCTGTACACTGACGTTCCCGCTATGGCTCCACTAGCCGTTTGACTCTTCTTGAAATCGAGTCAACTGTGGTTATTATAGCATACTTTCTGGCAAATGTCAAGCCCTTTTAGGCATTGATAAGAAATCTTAATAGTTTGGGTCCTAACCTATAAGTTATTCTTATCAATAGAGGGTTGACATCCCTGGGGATATGTGTTATGATGTTTACATCAGGCTAAGGAACGAGGTTGCTAGGTTATCCGCGTGAGTCCTACTCTTAGTCTGGAGACAACATGCTCCCGGTGAGCAGAAACACCGTTATCAAACTGGGGCTGTGACCTTGCACACAGTAAAAAAGCAAGACCTGTTAGCACATATTAGGTTAGCTTTATGCGCAACCTTGTCAATCACACTACTGAAGCTTTAATGTATCTTCCCGTGCTAGAAGGCACTAGGGACGTATGCGTGTTTTACTTTGTTGACAACAAGTGGCATGTAGCCATTAGAATTGACACAGTAAATGAGACCACAGAAATTATCCAACCAGACTCTTCTGAGGTAGCATCTAATGGCAAATGGTAATACACACGGAGACAGCAACACCAGTGCTGAGTTCCGTAAGGCTAAAGCATCGGGCAATGTGTTCAAGTTCCTATTCTCACTGGGTGGGAACAGAACCTACACCCACAATAAACCCTGTGAGTGGGGTAAGATACGATCAAAAGAAAGAGATGCTGAGTAGCATCAAATAGGGGTTGACAACCTTTCCTAGGTTTGCTAGTATTGTTACACAAGGGCGGGGGAAACAGCATTCGGTGACACCCTATTGTCAACGCCCATTGAACATTCCACCAACTTTAAGGAGTTTTCCTCATGGCTACTAAGGCATTCCAATTTAACACTGTTAACGGTGTAGATTTTCAAAACCTGTTCCAAAGTCGCATACGCCCTGTGGGTGTACAAGAATTTACCCTTGAAGAACTGCAAGAGGCGAATCGCAACGTAGGCTTTTTCCAAGCTGAAGTCGATGATGCCAAGGTTGATGCATTGGTGAAATCGCTCATTCAAGATGGCACTTTGTTCCGTCCTTTGGAAGTTCTTTATGTCAAAGGACAACCCGAAATTCTTTACCTGGGTGGTGGACGCCATCGATTGGCTAGCATCGTAAAGCTTATGCAAGACTACAGCCTCAACGCCAAGGGTCAAGTCGTTGAAGATTACCTGGATGAGTCGGGTCACATCGCAGATGGGTTGACCAGCATTGAGGTAGATTACATCCTCTGCGAGTTGTTTGAGGTTGAGTCACTAGTTGAAGTCAATGCTTTCGTTGCTGCATCCAACACCAGTCGTGCTCATACTGTGGTGGAAAAGTTAATGGGTGATATCCACGTGGGTGTCGCTAGCAAGGCTCAGACACAGTTGCACAAGTTGGTAGAAGAATTGCGTAGCGAAGCACGCAAATACACGTTGACCACTAACACTGGCGTAGTCATCAATTTAGCAGATAACGATGTCACTCTGGTGGCTGTTGCTAAGGGCTTAATCTCGAATGTTGCTGTTGTGGGCAAGAATGGAAAGAAGTCCAACAAGTTTGGTTTTGCCGCGACTGAACAAATTCAAGAGTTGGCAGCATGGTTCATGCTATTCCTTAATTCCGTGATGACCACTGTTGAGTCCAACTTTGCACGAGATGGGTACAAAACGGCAATCAAGAAGTATGCCGCTCAACCCGCTCCCGAACCGATGTATGATGAGGATGGCGAAATTTTGCCCAATGCATCTTACTTTGATTGGTTTACCAATCGTGTTCTGTCTGCGGTTCCTGCTGCCAAGGTCAAGGGCAAGCAAAGCAAGGTTGCTGAGATGGAAGCGTTGGTTGCTCAGATGGCAGCAGAGATTGAACGCCTGAGGGCTACCAAGGGCTAATGCTCTAACCACAATCTAAAGATTGAACTGGCACTACTTGTTTGAGGTAGTGTCAGGGCATTCGCCACAAGCGATTACCTCAGTTGATGGGGCATCGGGTGAGTGCTGTTGTACTTGTCCAATGCCCCATTTTTTTGTTTTGTTTTGTAACTAATTACCATGCACAAACATCTTCAATCAGGTATCGGGTGGGTAGGTGCCCTGCTTACTGCTAGTAGCATCTCACTCCAAGTGCTTCGTCATTCGGCAGTGGCAATAGCAAAACAGGCACCCACACAAGTATCTCAAACTAATCAGCTAGAGTCATGGGCAAGATTTGAGGCACAGGCTAAGCAGATGGGTGCTATCACACTGGCTTTTAAGATGAAGCCCGATGCTATTGCTCGTTACGAGAAAGACACTCCCGAGTACCTGTGTCTTTACAAAGAGGTTTACCCTAATGACCCGATGATTAAGCCTCTCGACCAAGAAATTTGGCAGATGTGTGTAGCCATCCACCAACTAAAGGAACTTACCGATACCTGGTAGTTTCCCCATTGCAAGAAAATTTTTAGCAGGATAACCCTTCATGAATGCTGATTATGTGCCTAAACCTGTGGATGATGACTTTGCCATCTTGTCTCACACCCACAGAAAACCTAGGAATGATGCAAAATGGCTTATTCATTGTGACGGTGCCACCCACAGTGGGAACCCTTCTTCAAGGGGCGGGGCAGGATTTGCCGTATTTGCCGATGGCTTGCTGGTGTTTGCCCAACACATTCATTTAGTGGGTCAAGTCACTAACCAAGTGGCTGAACTACTGGCGGCACACACGTCATTGCAGTGGGCTTCTAATCGCGGTATCCAGTCTTTTACCCTTAAGACTGACTCAGAGTTTGTGGTTAATGCCTTGTTGGGTAACTACACAATTAAGTCCCCACATTGCAAGAGACTGGTGAACCGTGCGGTAGAAACACTGTTGCCTTACGTAGATGTTGACATTCAGCATATAACCCGTATGGACAGATACCAAATGTTTGCAGATTTCCTCTCTAAGATGGGCACTACCACTGACAAAGCCTACTGGGATGCTGTTCAACATCAGGCTTTGCTTAGAGCTTATGACCAATGGAGAAAGTAAAATGGAACTAATCGTTATCATTTGGATTGTTGCTACCCTTGTGTTAGCGTATTTGCTGTATGAAGGACTGTAAACATGTCAGACGATGTTGCTTGGTTTGTCCTTGTGCTTAGACCTGTACTGATTGTGTTGCTTCTCACTCTAATAGGGCTTCTCTTATGCAGAAACAGCGGTTGATCTTTGTTGAACGAAACTCTTTGCTTACTGCTTACTACATGGGCAACGAAATTGCTGTCATGGGTACTCAAGGCAGAACCCAGGAAGAAAAGCAACAGTTTTGCAATGGTGTTGCTTGCTGTGTGTACCGTGTTATTATGAGGGATGAAATCAGACTATGCGCTATACCTACTCGCTCAACTTCCACTACCATATCGGGTTCCTAGGCTGGTGTGTTGCCCTTTACCAACTGATTAAAGGGGTTAAGCACTGGCAGTTCACCCACGTGAGCATTAGCTATGAGCAACCACAGGGCGATTACATCTTTAGCCGAGAGTGGGGTCAGACCCTTATCGGTGTGAAGAAAGACCCTAGTAATTGTGTTGTGCTGCTGGTAGAGTCCGATAGCCTTGTTGATTTGCTGACTCGTGCCTATGAGTACCGGCATCATAACGGTGAGTGTTACCGTGGGGATTGTGTCAAGTTTGCCCAATGGGTTCTGTACGGGTACGAGAAGCACAAGGTTCGATTACCCGGTACCTTTTACCATCAACTGTTTCCCGATATGATGTGCAAACTCCATGAGCTATCAAGAAATTCCAAGAATGCCCACTACAGTGACCGAGTTGAACCACCCAATTCTCCTACCAATCCTGAATGGTCTAACAACCCGCGGCATCAATCCCCAGACTTGTGAAACCTACAGATGTTACCTTAATGGTGAACCTGGAGTCATGGTTTCCCAGTTCACAGATGTTCAAGGTACCATCACCGGATACAAATACCGCAAAGATGGGTGGGTACCAGAGCAACCACCCAAGAAAACCTGGTGGGAGCCTGGGTCTACTAGGCAGTTGTTTGGGCTTCACTTGTGGGTGGAACTCGGGTGCCCTGTTGATATAGACCTTGTGCTTTGTGAGGGTGAGACTGATGCCATGGCGGTTTACCAAAACACAGGTCAACTAACCTTTGCTCTCAGTGGCAAGCCTAGTGATGACTTGTGGGATGAGTGGGTGGAAACTTTTGCAAAAATTTGTGGTGTTAAGGGCACTCTTTACTGTGCTTTTGATGCCGACAGAGAAGGTGACCAGTACACACTTGCTATTACCCGCAAGTACAAAGGGCAAAAGCTTAGCCTTGTGCTACCACCCAATACAAAAGATGTGTGTCAGTTGTTCTATGAACACCCTGATGTCACCCTTGAGTGGGAGCCTTTGCCTAGGGTGCCCTCCTACATCAAAAAGCCTAAGGCTGTCAACAAAGAGATTATGGAGGCTGGTAGTATGTTCACTGATGCTCTTAGCTGTGGGTTTCCTAGGCTTGATTATCTTGGGTTAGAGTATTACCCCACTTCCTTTGGCATGATTACAGCGGGATCTAAGGCTGGTAAGTCATCTCTGGCTATTCAGCTTGTAGTCAACTACATTAAAATGCATAAGCGACGGGTGCTATTTCTGCCCTTAGAAATGCCACCACAAGAGACTCAACAAAGACTGGGTGCTTGCATCCTTGGGGTAGACCCACAGGCAACAACGACTGAGGCATTGTGCAAAGCTACTGAAGAATTTGAACCATACTTGCTGTGGGTAGACCGTGGTGGTGGTGTCACAGAAGATGACTTGGAGCAATGGTACGAACTAATGGAGAATCTTGGCATTAGTCTTTTTGTCATAGACCCTATTCAAGCTGCAACAGTATGCTCCGTGCTCGACGGGGACGCTGCGACCCTTAAGCTTGATGCCTTCCTCTACAAGCTCCAAGAACTTAACCGTAAACACAAGGTTTCTTGCTTGGTTGTCACCCATAGCAATGATGCTGACGCCAGTACCCGCATTAATGCCAACCAACTGCGGGGGTCACGAGCGTTGGTGCAAGTAGCCACCTGTGTGGTTGGGGTGCAGCGGGTAGATGATGGACAGTCTGTAGTTTACACTGTAGCCCCTGAGCGTAGGTTTGGCAGAGTGGGTGAAGTCAGGATGCTCTATGAACACTGTCAGTTTGCAGAAATCACAACAAAAGGACACATGCTATGATGCCACAATACAGACTAAGTAAGGGTGCTCTAACCAATGTTGAAGAGTACATCAATGAGACAGGCAGCGGGTTTCACACTATTAACCGTGTGACCTTAGATATTGACACACCTCATGACATGTTAATGGTGTGCATGACTGCAGAATATTTTGGTATGTCCATCTTGGACTTAATGGAGGAAATATAATGCCACTTGATGATTACACTGATGACCAGTTAAAGTACGAGCTGCAACGCAGATTTTACCAAAGAGACGGAGTGCGGGTAGTGCTATCTACCGCTGGTGCAGCAGCCCACTTCTATGTAGAACGTAACAAAAACACCTTAACGTTTAGTGCTGGTGCGTATGTCTTTGTTGTTAGTGGTGAACGATTGCTGCACTTAAGCATGATGGCAGCAGTTGCTAGCTCTGGTGTCGCACCATACACAAGGATGACTGAATTCAGGGTTAATTCCACCTCGCTTTTAGGCTGGTGTAGCTACCTAAGTAGCCGTGGGCTATGCTCTAGCGATTTTGTAAGCACAGATGGAGTATTGCTAAACATCCACGCCATGTACTGGCTTGCTATGTTTGCACAAAGCCGAAAGATAGCACTCAGTGACTTGCTAGAAGATGACATGTAGAACAAAAGACGATGAGCAAAACTACCAAATACAAAAGGTTCAAGCAATCTGGTGGGGTACAGTCTAGGCAAGAGTCTGTCATTAAGACAGCTTACCCACAACTAACGTTTAAGCCTAGACCTGTGCCCTACCTCCGAGAGCACATGTACAATCCTGACTTGCTACTAGGCAAAGATGTCAACGGGTTGACCCACTTCCTAGAGCTTAAGGAGTGGATGACTGAAGCAGATGTGGCAAAGTATGCCGCAGTGCTGGAGTCTAACACCCACATTGTGCTCCACTTCCTTATCTATGATGCACCTAAGAAAGTGTTCATCAGATTGGCTCAATTGCCTAGATGCATTGTTCAACAAGGCTTTGCTATTATCCCAGAGGAATGGTTAGAATATGCACAACCCACACATACAACTAGAATTGTCGTTCCATTTGACACCTCAGATGGTGTTGGAAGAACTTTACAGCCGACTGAGCCTCCCGCCGTACGCAGTCTACAACGGAAACATCGTAACCACAATCAGTGATGTCTGGGTTACGGTCGAGGCATTGGATAGCAAAACTATCAGAGTGACTCACAACCACAAAACCAAGCGCCTAGGGTCAATCCAAGAGTACTCAGTTGAAGAAGACCCTGACAATAACCCCCACTACTACGAGATGGTGGGGAGCGAAATCAAGGGTATCGCCAAACAAATTGCAATGCAAGGACGGTTAAACTAATGTACAAACTACTCAAGAGACTGTTAAATTCTGATAACCCTAATGCTCAGCCTCTTCAAGAGATGGTAGAAGCAGCACAAGATTGTGGCATGCCAGACTATGAGATTGAGCAAATGCTTGACAAGATTACTACCGACAAGCTAGGGCGCAAGTGGAACCCAGACGACGGGAAGGCACGCCGTGATTGAGTACTTCTTGTTCTGCTGTGCCTGTACATTGGTGATTACCATTTGGATGCTTAAGGATACCAACCAATGATGCTCTATGAAATTGCTGTTACGGTTTTGTCCGTGTTGCTGTTAGGCTTGTTCGCAGGACTTCTATCAGCGAGTGTACATCCTGTGATATCGTGTCTTTTTGCTCTGTTCATATTCTGTGTGCTTGTCACGTTAGACCCTGGGGAATAGCTATGCAATTTGTAATAATGTTTGGTGCTGCTATGCTGGTAGCCGTGTTTGTAGGCTTTGTAGCACCCGAGGCAATTTCCTGGGTAATTGTTCTTACCCTTATCGCTGGTTTCCTACTGGCTGTTTCGACTAGCATGAATGATGGAGGCAGATAATGAAGCCTGAATCTTTGCTACTGGCATTTGCAATAGTGGTTGGGGTGCTCATTGCAGGGTATCTTGACCGACCTCTGGCTGACAAACCAACAACAATTGAAAGGAGTGATGACCAATGAAAAAGCCTAGCCTACCACCACTACCAGAAGATGTAGAAAAGACCGCAGGTTGGGGATTCTGGATACCTGCAACCATAGTTATGATGTTGGGCTTTGGCTATTGTGCTTACAATCCTAGCTATGACGAAAACTGCCAGGTGGTTGGTGTCAAAGCAAGTCAGACCAGGACTGAGGAAGATTTGCAATGTGGCACCCCTGACTTTGAGCAAGATTTTCAAAAAGGAGGCAATCTTGACCCGCGTAAAAAGACCAAGTAGCCCACAAACATACAGGTGGTTGACCCTGTTCATGTTCAGTGACTTAGAATGGCACCACTCATCCGAAGTCAGGGCTATCCACCCACATTACAATTGGACAACTGTGCAGCTAAGGGCTGCTGGCTTTGAGTTTGAGCGTCGCTCTAAGTACTGGCGCTTGATAGACAATGCCAATCTGGACCACTACCTACGAAAGTGGTACCACCCAGAGGTGGATGCCGTACCAATGTCGAGGTGGTTGACATGAGCAAACGGACTGACCTGTTGATGCTGTTGGCAGATTTCAAAGAACACCACGTTAGTGAGCTAGAAACTGTTGGTGGCATCGGCTATCGAGTCATTATCCAGAGGATACGGAAGGCAGGCATCAACGTTGTAGCAGCTAACAACTACTACTACATTCCAACTGGGTACGCTCCTGCTATAGTCCCACTACATCAAAAGTGGTTAAACACCAGGCGCGGACGTACTCCTAGCAGCAGTTCTAAGGCTGCAAAACGTAGAGCTAGGGCTGAGGTTCTAGCAAAATTTGAAAGACAGTGGAAACACTGACCCCCAGGAATAGGCACTTGTAACTATTAACTGTACTATCCCACAGGTAATTAGTTACAAGCCCTTCCTAGGGCATCCTCGCAGGGCTGAGACCCCTTAACTGTAAGTCTGAGGTTAAGACAATGAGACAACTGTTCGCAATGCTGTTAGACGGTGAGTTGCTCGGGCACCACTTAGAGCTGGACCTGACTAAAGATAAGCTGATTAATCATGTGTGGCACCACTACCAACGGATTAATGTGCCCACACAGTTGGCTAGCCTGATCGACTGCGAGATAGAGCCTTACTTCAGTGCTGCTATGTTTGACTATATCCTTGAGGTGCCATACCGCAAAGCAGCTCTGTGTTTGTTTGCCAAGGCACAGACTGTTCCCCAGCTAGTGTCTGGGGAAAGGCTCTATAGGTTCACCCACAGCTACCACATTCAACCACACCACTGGGAGTCTTTGATTGAGGTTAGAACCTGTGGTATTAAGGCAGATGTCCAACCCCAAATGTTTAATGGGGTGGTGCCCATGGACCAGATTCTCAGAAAAATGTATGAGGTGCATCTCAATGCCTAAGTACGTAGCGCTTGACCTTGAGACTGAGCAGATACATAAGATGCCCGATGGCAAAATACATGGGGTGTTCTTCTGTGGTGAAGACTACCACCCATGGGGATTGCCTTGGGGTGACGATGCCCTTACAGAAATCAGCATTCTTGTTAATGACTCAGACACTGTGTTTGTCATGCACAATGCAAGCTTTGATTGGGGTGTGCTAAAGCACAAGGGCATTAACATTCCCCTTAGTAGAATTGTAGACACTATGACCTTGGTTCATGCTGTGAACCCACGACGTGGTGCCTACAGCCTAGAGTCACTAGGCGAAACTGTGGGGTTCCCCAAGATTGACTATGAGCAAGCATTGCGGGACGCTGGGTTGTGGAATGGGCACAAGGACGATAAAGGATTCTATGACCTACCTTGGAATCCTTGCATGGAACGCTATGGCAAACGAGATGTGGAAATTACTATGTGTGTTTGGCACAAGTACCACCAACATCTAGAGGCTGACCCTAGGTTGTCGCAGAACTACTATGACATTAGAGTGCCTTTTACCGAGACCTTAGTGTCTATGCAGCAGGGCATGCACGTGGACCTGGACCATACAGTTAAAACGGCAGGGGCTATATGCGCAAGTGTTAACCAGTTGCAGATGGAGTTCCTTGCTAAGTACCCTAGGGCTGTTGAGCTTAAGTGGAATGCCACCACCAAAAAGTATGTGCCTCAGCCTAGGGAACATACACCCAATCTTCAGTCTCCTAATGATGTGGCATCACTGCTGTTTCAACATGGGTGGGAGCCTGACGAGTACAAGCGTGACACAGGTAGACCTATCACAAGTCAAGCAGTATTGCAACGGTTGGTGGCTGACATAAAGACTGAGCCTAGACTCAAGGAGCTAGCTGTTGCTATTAGTGAGATTCGCTCTCAATTGGGTATCACAGGGCAGCTACTACAAATCCTTAAGCTTGTGGATAAGTCTAGTGGTATGCTCCGTGGGTCCTGGCATGACACCGGCACTGTCACTACCCGGTTGTCTAGCTCTGCACCCAACATGCAAAACCTGTCCACAAGGCATAGGGTATGGGGCAAGGAAGTGCGAAAGTGCTTCACACCACCACCAGACTATGACATGTTATGCGGTGACTTGTCACAAATTGAATTGGCTATTGTGGCTTGGTACCTTGAGGTTGTACGCGGTGACTCTCGTGCTGCCGAGGGCAACCGACAAGGGAAAGATGCACATGACACTAACACGCAGTTATGGTACAATGTCTCTAAGGATGACCCTGAGTTCAAGGCTTTAAGGGCTAAAGCTAAGAATGGTGCATTTGCCACTAACTACTCTGCAAGTGCTCATCGCCTGGGTCTGACCCTTAACATTTCCACCAAGGAAGCACAGGAGATCATTGATACAGTCAATGACAACTCTGATATTCAACCTCTCAAAGAATTTGTGTGGGAGCAAATGGCACAATCTCGGGATGTGCTGCCAGTGGAGAAGCCTTATGGGTTTGGTTCCACCAACAAAGGGTTTCTCTACACTGTCTTTAATGGTAGAATGTTTTACCCTGAGATTGTCTCTAGTGACAAAGCATCAAGGGCTAAAGCACAACGGCAAAGCTTTAATGCTCTATGCCAAGGCGGATGTGCAGTGCTGCTGCGGCATCTGTGCAACTTGTCTATTCCTGCCTTTAGGAATGGAGAGGGTTGGATTGCAGGGCTTGTGCATGATGAGATGCTTGCCTATGTCAAGAAGGAGCATACGGAGCAAGTGCTCTCCCATCTTAACAGGGTGTGGAATTCCATTGTGCTTCCTTCTGATCAAGGCGGGGTGTTTGTAAGGGCTGATTTCCATGTTGTTCAATCTTGGGCTGACAAGTAGGAGGATTAATGAAGTACAATAGTAGTGACTTGACAACAAGACTGGCTACCTTATTGCCTGACTTTGCGTTCACATACGTATCTCCTAATGGCATTAGGGTTGAAATCAAAAGACTCAATGTTCATGCATGGGAGACTACCATTGTGGCAACAAGCATAGGTATGCCTACATCGAGTACCCGGTGGGTGACTACCTTTGAAGGTACTAAAGAGCTGCGTACAGTCATAATTGGTATGGTGCACAGCCTAGAGATAGTAGCCGATTACAGCACATGTTCGGACACAGAATCGTAAGCAAGTAAGCACAAGGCGGGTACTGCCATTAAGTGCCACTTCCACCAACTAATGTTAATACGGAGTAATTACCATGGGACTATTTCCTCAAGGCTTTGTTGTCGAGACCTCTTCTGCTGGTGAATTTATCAAGTTGCCCGAAGCTGGTGCCAGTCTTAAGCTGCTACCTCTGGGTGGGTTCGCTGCTGGGTACGAGTACTGGACTGAATCCGGTCAGTGCATTCGGTCTACCACTAAGTTCACTGAGACTCCCCACATGCGCAAGCTGAACAAGTTTGGCAAACCCGAGACCGTTAAGCAGTGGGTGGCGTTGTCAGTGTACAACTACGAGGACAAAACTGCTGGAGTGCTTTACCTTACCCAGAAGGCTTTGACCTCTGCTATCCAGGAAGCAGACAAAGAGCACGACCTCAGCCTTGGGCAAGTGGCACTCAAGATTACCACTGTCAAAAACGGGCAACAAATCAATTACACCCTGATGCCTATTCCACTACAAGTGGTCAAAGCAGGACAGGTGGTACAGACAGAGATTGGGTCTCAAACTCCGGCTGCTGAGTTGCTGTCGGCAATGGCATCTGAAATTGACCTGGATAAGCTTACGGCACCTGTGCAAATCAAAGAAGTGGCTGACGGTGCTGCACCTGTCTCCGCTCCTACCGCTGCTAACATCATGTAAACCCTAGTGCCCCGGTAATGCCGGGGTTTTAATCATGGAAATTGGAGTCAATGTAATGTTCTTTGTGTGGGACAACGACAGACGATGGGTAGACTATGAAGAGAGCTATGCCAGAATGCCCGAAGCAAATGTTGCATACGAGCTAGACTGTGTATATCAAAAGATGCAAGACCAAGTAGACCAGTCAGGTTACACAGTGGTTGTGATCCACATGTTTGACGGGGCTAGTGAAGAGTTCCAGAGACAATTCCCACCCAAAGTAATTCTACCTATTAAAAGGTCGGGGATTATCCAACGGGTACAGCCTATTGTTCCACCAAATGGGGGTCAAAACTAATGCCACTGTTTCCTGAGAACTTTGTGGTAGAGAGAGTTCGGCTGATGCTTAAGCTTCAACCCAACAAGTTCAAGACAAAGCCCAGTCATCCAGAACTACGTGGGTATATTATGATAACCCATGAGCACTTGGCAAAACTTAATGCTTTGATGGAGTCCAAACCCAAAGATGAAGCAGTGTTTATTAACGTTGCTTTGTGGACTGACAGAGATGACAATGAGTGGCTTTACCACGGCAGTGCTACACTTGAGGACCACAATCCCTACAAGGTAGACCGAGAGCCTAAGCCTTTAGAAAAACCTGAACAATCTGTGTGGTACTAACCTATGAGTATGCTGTTGGATACGATTTCCCACTTGCTGCAAAATGCACCTGAACTTGAATGTCATGAGGAAATTTCCCACCAAATAATTGCCAAAGCTTATCAAGACCAAGGGCATCCGAACTTGCCTGGGACTAAGTACAGAGCATCTTCCATTGGTAGACCCTGGATTCTACAGGTTCTAGATAGGTGGTATGGCAAGAAGCGCAAAGTCACAGTGTCTAACATCACAGCGATGCTCTCCGGGCGTTTGGCACAAGCACTGGTGTCTGAGATTTTCAACTTGGCTGGTGTCGAGTACCAAGAAGAAGTGACAGTGCATTACTGTGGTGTCACAGGGCACGCAGACTTTGTGGTAGTAAAGAGAGATGAGGTGTTAGTCATTGAGTGCAAGTCTATGGCAAGCTACATCAGCACCACCTTTAGGAACAACCCATCCGACAGGTACGGGTATGTTTCTCAGTTGTCTTTCTACTGGGAGTGCATCCGCAGGCTCCACCCAGACAAGCAAGTGTCTGCAATGTTTGTCATTTTTAACCGCGATGGCTGCACATTCAATTGTGTCCCGTTAGCAGGTCATACGATGAAGGACAAAATTGAGCGCATCCAATATGCTACCAATGCTTTGACTACGGTCAAAGACTATGACGTAGATGAGCTTCTACGTGTGGTGGATATCCCACCTTGTGTGGCTGGCAAGTTACCTGAAGGAATGTCTACTTCTCGTTGGGCATCTGTGCTTTACGCTAACGACGGTGACGGCTGGTACAACCAAGACCTGGAGATTGTGGCAAGACAGCTTAAGCAGATGCCTCAGCAACGTGAGGACTACACACCCCTTTTGTAACCATTAAAGGTACTAACCCCCAGGTAATTAGTTACAAGGGGGTTACAGGGCATCCTCAGAGGGCTGAGAGTACACTATAGACAAAAGAAAACCCCCTAGCACAGAGTTAATCCCAAGTGCTAGGGGGTTTTTTTGTTATGCGCCTATCCTGTGTCCGGTGAACCAGGTCTGGGCTTGGTTGCCTGAGATGTTGACATCCACCCCAGCAGCACCAAAGTCTGTGACAAACATCTCGATAAAGTCTCCCACTGCTAGGTCCATAATGACAGACCCGTGGATTTGCCACTCTTGGAGAGCTTGGATACCCACCTGTCCTAAGCGCTTGAACAGTGCCCCATTTTTGTAGAGCAATAGGCTGACTGTCACAGCAGTAGCATTAGTTG
>JACCEC013074836.1_pt1 | contig 36751 bp, 34 predicted proteins | sample 7450121 | NCBI WGS metagenome assembly JACCEC01 (sample SAMN15323455, study PRJNA562643) | freshwater metagenome | isolation source: river surface water | place: USA:Blue River Watershed | collected 2017-08-18 | reverse complement strand
CTTTCATAACTTGCATTATAACGCGCATGGTTATGTTTGGCAAAAGAAACATAACCAAAAGGATAGATTTTACTTTTTATTCCTTCGCTCAATCCCGTTGCTTGATACAGTCGTTTGGATAGATCCTCAGGGTCATTCCACTGAATTTCGTCGGGAGTCTTTTCATAGAAAACTACGAAATCACCTTTTTTTAAATTTGGGCAAAGCGGATTAATCGGAAGCGTTTCTCCTTTTTCGTTGGTAAGTTCGTCCGCAAAAAGAGATTCACCTTGTTGGCGTTTGCGCACCGCTTCAACAGTAGAAAGAAGTTTAAAATCACATACACGCTTCGTTTTACCTTTTTTATTGGTGGTTAGAAGTTGGTAAAAAGCCATGATATAGTTCTCATTTTTTTCGGCATACCGATTAGAAGCAACAATGACCCCGTCAGCATCTTTGGCAGGAATCGCTACAAAACTGCGTACATTCTTGCTGATGGTTCTAACTTTTTTAATGACAGGAAGCGTATTTCCTTTTTTACTGCTCGGGTTCGCTGAATGGTTCGGATAATCGTTGAGGCTGTACATATAGACAGGGTTTCGTCGCATTTCCTCTTCCGAAAAGGCTTTGTCTCCTCTATCGCCATATTGCGCAAGCCTTCGTTTTAGAATTTCTCGGATTTGGACGTCCACAATTTTTTCTAGGTCTTTTGAACTTTTGATTAATTCAGGAGTGAGCGCTTTTCGCGTCACGAATACCTCGTGTTTGTCGAAGGCATTGGGGTGCGGTTTCTGAATTTTACCAAAAAACGTTTCTTTAAACAAAGCCCCTCGCAGACTTTGAACGGCTTGTGTATGCTGTCCCCCTTTTTTCTTACTATGATTTTGCTGGGCGACCAACAAGCGTTGATTCACCTGAGAGGCAACCAAAATTCGTTTGAGTGCTTCTCTTATGGACGATTTCTGAATCGGTAAACGAGGTAAGCGATATTCCAATTCTTTGCTAAAAAGCAACCCATCGTGGTCTGCATTGGCAATCTTTAATTCTTCCCTCACTCTGTGAAATGTGCTGATTTGCTGAACGATAGCAGGTGTACAAAAGCCAATTACCAAGGCGTCAAGGGCATGATGACGGTGGTCGGAGCGGTTTTTGCCCTTCCCAAACTGGGCTTGCCACTGTTTGAAGTTTTCTATTTCAGTTCTGTTGTTTTCATCAGTCCGATTGGCAAAGTGACGCCACATTTCTATGCCTGTTGTCTCTTCGTACATTACTTCTTCCAGCAAACTACCGATTCGCCAAATACGCCTCAATTCGGAGGTGGCAGCACCCGTCGTAAATTGCACATCACGACTTACTTCTTGAAGTTTTGAACGAATTTGTCGGGCAATGTACGACGTATTGGTAAGCTGGTCTGGTCGAAAACTCGGTGGTACTTCTTCTTGCAAGAAACGTTTTTGTTTTTCAGGACTTTTTGCAAACACTTTTTTGATATGCTCTTTAAAAGCGATAAGCGTTCCCGGCCCTTTGTCTCTCATAAACTCAAAAGCAGTACTGTTGCTTTTCTGTTTATTTGCTTCCGTAAAGCAAAGGGTTTTATTCACGAATGAGTTATCCATACTTCGGCTGTACGGAACGATATGTTCTATTTCAATTTCGGGGCTCATTAAATCAGCCAGAGGAATTGTTTTAAAAGTATAGGGGCATTTCATGCCTTGTTCCAACCATAAACGATACTTTTCAAAATGTAGGTCAAAATCTTTTGAATCAAGGATAAACTTCTGAAAATCTTTCAAATTTTCCTGATTTTCTCCTAGTTCAAGCCAAAGTTCAAACTTATTGATGACGGCACTGTTGGGATATACGATACCAAATTTTCCGTACTTGGTAAGAAAAGCTGCGTACTCTTTACGGCGTTTTTCTGTATCCAAATTTTGGTTTCTAATTTTTTGACGTTCTTGTTTTGGCTTTTTCAACTCACGGGTAGATTCCACTCGAATCGTAAGTTGTTCGGGGTTGATGTTGTATTTTTTTATGAGTTGATTCACAAGGCGAATCACTCTCATGGTTGCTTTTTCAACTACGGGGTTTCTCAGCTCATTGTTTTTGAGCTCGCTAATTCTAGGTTTAAGAGGACGGTTTGCGGCATTTTGCTCTACTTCGTAACCTGCTTTTTTCAGTGCATCGCGTTCATGTACTCCCTTACGTAGTTCTGGTAGTAGCTTTTGAAGCACTGTTGTAGAGTAGCTTCCGTATCCCTCTTCCAAATAAATTTCTATTATAGTGTCAATAATATCAGGGCTAAACTTCCATTTTTGGGCGAGCTTTTCGCGAAGCCAAGCCTCATCTTGGTGCATATAAATGACATGCCAAAGCTTTTCAAGTTGGCCTTGTTGTTCAATATCTTGAAAAAGTGTTTCTCCTAATGCCTGACGTAGAAAGGCACGGGTCTTATTACCTATCAAATCTTTACCAAGCTCATCCGTATTAAATTTCACATTTTTAGGCAGCTGCAACAGCTTTTTAGCATCGCTAAAACTCAGGCTTTTTCGGTTGTTGAGTTCCTCAAATAGCATTCCTCGTTGTTCGTCGTCAAGAGGCACATTAAACATCTGTGGATTTTTTTCGTCCGTAATACGAATGTCAAGGAGTTGTTTCAGTAGCCTAAATTCTTGGAATGGTAAAGAACTCAATGGCGCACAAGGCTTGGACTTTTCGTAGCTACATTTTCCGATGAATTTTTTGGGTGATTTGAGCGGTCGTTGATAAAAAATGCAACGATTTTTAATTTGGTGATAGTTGGTATCGGTTAAAATAGTAGGGTAAAATGTACGCTGTTTTTGCCAAATCAAATCGAATTCGGCTTCAATGAGTGCTCGTTCAAGGTGTCTTCCTTCTCGACGAATACCGCGTGAATTTACCAGTGAGAACTTTTCTGCACCATCTAAGCCCCTTTCATCGTAGGGTTCGTCGGGATTATGCCATTCACCACGCTGTTGCAGTTCGTGGCTTTTTTCAAACATTTTGAAAAAGTAATGCCCGACAGTTTTACAATTATGAACCGACATTCGGTTTTTGAGCCAGCTAATTTCGCTTTGAATAGCCCCCTCCTCTTTTTCTTTCTCGGGGTCTTTCCCTACCTCCTTTCTACTACTTTTAAAGCCTCGATACTTGTTGAATAAGAACAAAATTCTACCCAATTCTTGTAGCGTAATTTGCTGCTCAACTGCCTCTTTTCGCGTTCTGTACAAATCAAATGCAGTAATCTTTTCAGACCAATCGGGTATCATTCCTAATGGCTGTAGAAACGTTTTGAGTTGCGCTCTACGTAAGTGATAGCGAAAACGGTTTCTTCGCGCACCACGATACCCTCGACGCTCGGCACTTCTTGACTTTTCAATCCCCTTTTCTTCTTTATTCCCCATTGGGAACGTATCTACGCCTAGCTCTAATAGGGTATTGTTATTGTCTAACAAGGTAAAACCAATTGAATTTGTACCTGTGTCAAGAGAAATCGTGTAGTGCATATTAGTTGATAAATTGATGTTTAAAATATATATTTGCTGCCGAAAGCTTATCACAATAAGGATTATTCCTTAGGCGAGCTTCGCCTGCCCTTCGGTTCGCCCGTTGGGCTTTTTTTTTAATAAGACAATAATACTAAAAATCTAATTTAGGAGAAATTTCAAGAGAAGCCTATCAAAATTCTAATTTTCTCAAGTTTGGGTGTGTCTATGTGGTTAGGAAGCAGTACCTTTGCGAAAATTTTCTTCCAAATCGTATTTTGTATCATCCCAAAATCGTACATCCAATGGTTTTTACCACGATTGCCCGCGATACCCAAATTTTTGATTTAATCGCCAAAGAACACCACCGCCAAGAGTCTGGAATTGAGCTAATTGCTTCTGAAAACTTTACTTCTCCGCAAGTAATGGAAGCACAAGGAAGCGTATTGACCAACAAATACGCTGAGGGACTTCCAGGCAAACGCTACTACGGTGGATGCGAAGTGGTAGATCAAATTGAACAAATTGCGATTGACCGCCTCAAGGAGTTGTTTGGTGCTACTTGGGCAAATGTGCAGCCGCACTCGGGGGCACAGGCCAATACCGCCGTATTTTTGGCGTGCTTACAGCCTGGCGACAAAATTTTAGGTTTTAACTTGGCACACGGCGGACACCTTACGCACGGTTCTCCTGTCAATATTTCAGGCAAGTACTTCCAACCGTTTTTCTACGGCGTAGAACAAGAATCAGGACTGATTGATTGGGACAAAGTAGAGGCAACTGCGTTGAAAGAGCGCCCTAAAATGATTATTTGCGGGGCATCGGCTTACAGCCGCGACTGGGACTATGTTCGTTTGCGGGCCATCGCCGACCAAATCGGAGCCTTGTTATTGGCAGATATTTCTCACCCAGCAGGTCTGATTGTCAAAGGTTTGTTGAACGACCCGTTAGAGCACTGCCACATCGTTACTACAACCACGCACAAAACACTTCGTGGGCCTCGTGGTGGGGTAATCATGATGCGTAACGATTTTGAAAACCCATTTGGCTTAAAAACACCGAAAGGTGATATTCGGTTGATGTCTTCGTTGTTGGATTCAGGAGTTTTTCCTGGAACGCAAGGTGGACCGCTTGAGCACGTGATTGCTGCCAAGGCGGTAGCTTTCGGCGAAGCTCTTAGCGATGATTATACACAATATGCGCACCAAGTGCGTAAAAATGCCCAAGCAATGGCCAAGGCGTTTGTGGACAAAGGCTATAAAATTATTTCTAATGGAACGGATAACCACTTGATGCTGATTGACTTGAGCAGCAAAGGGTTAACAGGAAAGTTGGCCGAAAATACACTTATTAAAGCAGATATCACCGTAAACAAAAATATGGTGCCATTTGATACGAAGTCGCCAATGGTAACTTCGGGAATGCGTGTAGGTACGCCTGCTATGACAACTCGCGGCTTGAAAGAAGCAGATATGGAGCGTATCGTAGATTTGATGGATACGGTATTGATGAATGCGGACAACGAAGCAAAAATCGAAGCCGTAAAACAAGAAGTAAACAACTGGATGGCAGAAGTGCCGCTTTATAAGTAGTTTTTTTTAGTTTCCTGTTTTGGGTTTCATGTTTCACAACCCGAAACCCAAAAACAGGAAACCATCAGCTATTCTTCTCTAACAGCTTTACCAATACTCCAAAATCCTTAGGATAAGGGGCTTCGATGGAAATAGGCTCGCCGTTTAGGAGCTTAAACGAGAGCGAGTACGCATGTAGAGCGACGCGCTGAATGATGGGTAACTCTTCCGAGTCTTTCTTCAAATTATAATTTCGCTTTAAGTCCGACAAGTACACCGAAGCACCGCCGTAGGTGAGATCACAAACGATAGGTGCCTTGAGGCACTGTAAGTGTACCCGAATTTGGTGCATTCTGCCCGTAATGGGGATACATTCTACGAGCGTATGTTTCCGAAAAGCCTTTAGCGTAAAAAAAATCGTTTCGGCTGCTTTGCCTTTTTGGCGATCTATCTTTACGGCCGTACCGTCTTTGAGCGGAGCAATCGGTAAAAACACCGAAATGCTGTCAAAGTCGTGCACACCGTTGGCAACGGCATGGTAGCGTTTGGTCACTTCTCGGTACTCAAATTGCATCGCAAGGTGTCGATACGCTTCGGGGTTTTTGGCAATCGCAAGGGCGCCCGACGTCTCTTTGTCGAGGCGGTGAGCTACTTGGGCGTCATGGCTGTATTCTTTCGCCATTCGCAAGATACTGATTGACTTATCTGCGGTACGTTCGTTGATGGTCGCAACGTGAGGTGGTTTATTGATAACGATATAGTCTTCGTTTTCAAACAATATGAGGTCTTTGAACTCGTAACGGAGCATATTGGGACGTTTGTTTCACTTAGAAGGACAAAACAACAACAAATCCATTAGAATTCCTTGAAGAAGAAATTTAAGTGATAGAGCAAAGTGATTTACGCAAAGCCGTAGAGCCGCCAAGATATTTGTTGAAGATTAGCGTCTCAGCGCCTTTGCGTGAAAAAGAGATAGGCCCTTAAAACTCTTCTTCGCGTAGGTCGCTGCGAGCTGTTTTGGCTTTACCGATGTTGTCGATGGCATTAATGATGCTTGCTCCGTCGCGGCGTTCGATTAGATTGTAGTACTGAAAAACAATTGCAATCAAGACCAACGAACGTACCAAACTGCCGCCTACCGTTGAAAAAATATCACTGATGGTCGTCAAGACGTCGCTGTTTATGGCTGCTATGATCATGGTTAGAATGAGAGCTGGGATTAGGAATACGGACGCAATGATGGAAGAAACTATTCCCATTATGATAAGCAATCCAAACGTAGACCACCATTGATCGGTGATTAAATAAAAACAACGACGAAAAGTATCACCTAAGTCCAGGTTTTCGCGCATGAGCACCATTGTCATAAGTGAAAGAGCTACACCAATATAAACCCCTGGAATTATAAAAAACAGGATTCCTATAAAAATGATAATTCCCATGACGAGGTTAAAAACGAGCGCTTTGCCAATATATCCCTTTAGACGGTTCCACACGGCTTCGGGTGTGATGTTGCGATTGCCTTCTTCATATTCTAAGAAATAAGCCCCAATGACTAGAGAGGAGGGGATGTTGGTCAAAATCAAAAGAAAGAACGTGCCGAGTATTGGGTAAATGTCATCAAACGACGATGAACCACTTTCCCAAACGCCTTTTTGTATTTTCAAAATCCCTGATTGATAAGAACCCATGAAAAAACCACCCACTAAGGAGATGGGGCTTGAAATGTACAGAAGGCTCAAGACAAGTGGCTTGAAGTTTTGAATGATAAAGTCGAACGTAGCGTTGATTTTTTGTCCAAAATCACGTTCTTGGACGAGGATAATTAGTGGTTTCATTTGAGTTGAGATAGTTGCCGAGGGTAGATTATAAAGTACCAAATAATAAATATGGCAGAAACCAAAATAATGCTACCACTGACAAAAGCGGGTAAGCTAAGCCGCGTGACAAAACTTTCGAGAAAACCCGCCGTGATAAAAATAGGGACTAAGCCAATGGTGATTTTTACCCCTTTTTTTGCCCCCTGCTTAAACGACTCTAGGCGGCTGTAAGTACGCGGGAACAACAAACTATGCCCCATCACCAATCCCGCAGCACCTGCAATAACAATGGCTGAGATTTCGAGGGTACCGTGTATCCAGATTTTTAACACAGAGGTCAGCAGCAACCCACGTTCGAAGAAAAAATACTGAAAACTACCCAACATGACGCCATTGTTGAACAAAATAGCAATGGTCCCAAACGAATAGACAATGCCTAAGACAAAGGCCACAAACGAGACTTGGATGTTGTTGAACGTAATTTGCAAAAACATACTTACTTGTCCTGTATGGCCATATATGGCCAACGGGTCGCCTTTTTTGATATTTTCGAGGGTTTGGTTAACGTACGCATCGCCCATGATGAGTCTCACATAGGAGTCGTCTTTGGCGGCAGAAACCCACCCTAAGATGCACCCACCCATAAAAAATAAAAACGAATACAGAAGCTTAAAACGAGATTCGAACATGAGCAAAGGAAGCTCTTCGCGCCAAAAACGCGCGATTCGATTGCGGTCTTCGCGGCGATTGACGTACAGTTTTTGGTGAAACTGCGCCGTAATGCCGTTGAGGTAGCGCGTCACGTTGGCCTTGGGGTAAAACGTCCGAGCGTATGAGAGGTCATCGGTGAGTTCGATAAACCGTTCGGTGAGTTGGTCGGGGTCGTTAGTGGGCGTCGATTCGTACTCTTGCCACTTCTCGGTATTACGTTTAACAAATACAGCTTCTTTCATGAAAAATGTGCCAATGAAGTAGTAACTAACTGCCTGATTTTTCTATTTTGCGCAAAAGTTAGGAAAATCTCCCCACTCATTTACTAATTTTTTATATACTCTTTGTAAAAATATGTCTATTCGAATTCAAACCTCCCAAAATGTCGATTTAGAGTACGAACCTGCCAGCATTGGCGAGCGTATTCTTGCTACCTTGCTCGACCGCCTCATTTATGCCGTATGGGTCATAGCGTGGGTAGTAATATACATTAGAATAAGCAGAGGCGAGAGTGAGGCTAGTACGTTTGTAATTATTGTTATTGTGGTTCTTCCTGTGATGCTGTACCCATTGTTGACTGAGTATTTGCTCAATGGTCAAACGCTAGGAAAACGCGCTATGCGAATTCGAGTAGTGTTGCTCGATGGCAACCCACCGACGTTGGGGGCGTACATTCGACGGTGGTTATTTATACTGATTGATACCGACCTTTTCACGCCACTTGTGGCTATTATCGCGATTGCTGCCAATAGTAAAAGGCAGCGTATTGGCGACATTGCCGCAGGCACTACAGTTATTAAAACTATCAAACGGGTGACACTCGACCAAGTGACGTACCAAGCCCTACCAGACGATTATTTGGTAACATATGCTTCGGTAAATCAACTCAAAGATGCTGATATAGAGATAATTCGGCAGGTGATGCGTACCGCCAATGAAGACCTCCTACAGCGGACGGCCTACAAAGTAGCAGAAGTATTGGAAATAACTCCTCCATTGGAATATCGTTTATTTTTGCTGACAGTTATTAATGACTATGTACATTTGGCTAATAAAGAAGAACAGTAAGCTTAAAACGTCATGGACAGTGTAAAAAATCTCATCAAAGATTATCCTTCGTATGTTGAACTTCCCGTGCAATGGGGGGATATGGACGCAATGCAGCACGTCAATAATACGGTGTATTTGCGGTACATGGAATCGAGTCGGATTCGATTTTTTTCGGATATTTTGCGTATTGGTTTTGCGCCCGATGGAGTAGGAGCAATTTTGTCCGAAATTCGATGTAAATATAAATTCCCGTTGACTTATCCTGATACCGTCATTGTGACTTCTCGCATCATCCCTGAAAGTTGGGACGAATTTAGCGTTCAGATTCAACACTTGGTGGTTAGCAAAACCTACGAGCGAGTAGCGGCGGAGGGGGTAGCACGCATTGTGTTTTATGATTATCTCAGTAAACAAAAAGCAACTATTCCTGAAACCATCAAAACAAGGTTATTGACGCCCTAGACGAGAGTATTTTGTTTATTTTCAGTACTTTGGTTTCAAAATCAACTCCTCATGTATTTCAATATTGATGCTAAACAGTCTCAAGAGTACGACGCTATCGTGATTGGGTCGGGGATATCGGGTGGCTGGGCGGCCAAAGAACTATGCGAAAAAGGCTTGCGTACGCTGGTACTCGACCGAGGACGCAATGTAGACCATATTACAGACTATCCTACGGCCATGAAAAATCCGTGGGAACTTCCGCACCATAATCGCCTGCCTCCTTCATTTCGGGAAGAAAACCCGATTGTGAGCCGTTGTTATGCGTTGGATGAAGCTACGCAGCAGTTTTTTACTAAAGACGCCGAACAGCCCTACATCCAAGAAAAACCGTTTGACTGGATTCGGGCGTATCAGGTAGGAGGCAAATCGTTGCTGTGGGCGCGGCAGGTGCAGCGTTGGGCCAAGTACGATTTTGAAGGCCCCGCCCGCGATGGGTTCGCAGTTCCTTGGCCTATCACTTACGACGAACTCGCGCCTTGGTATAGTTACGTGGAGCGTTTTGCGGGAATTTCGGGAAATAAAGACGGACTCGAAGGCTTACCCGATGGGGAGTTTTTACCGCCTTGGGAGTTGAATTGCGTCGAAAAGCACCTTCAGAAATCCTTTAAAAAACACTATACCGACCGCCACCTCATCATTGGTAGATGTGCTCATCTTACTAAACCTCAGCCGTGGCATACGGCGTTGGGGAGGGCACAGTGCCAAGCGCGACATCTATGTTACCGTGGGTGCCCGTTTGGGGCGTATTTTAGCTCACAATCCGCTACGCTGCCCGCAGCCCGAAAAACGGGTAAATTGACCATTCGCCCTCATTCGGTGGTGCATTCTATTATTTACGATGAAAAGCAGGCAAGGCTAAAGGAGTACGAATTGTGGATGCTAACACATTCGAAACGATTGAGTACTACGCAAAAATCATTTTCTTGAACGCTTCGTGTTTAGCATCTAATCATATTTTGTTGAATTCGACCTCAAGCCGTTTCCCAAATGGTTTGGGTAATGACAACGGTATTTTAGGGCATCATGTGGCGTTTCATAATTACCGAGGGCACGTCTACGCCGACATTGATGGTTTTGAAGATAAATACTATTTTGGTCGCCGACCTACCTCGGGTTTTATGCCGCGTTACCAAAACGTACACAAACAAGAAACCGACTTTTTGCGGGGGTATTTGGTAGCCATGAGTGCAGCTAGAGGAGGCTGGGGAAGCGCCGCTGGCGAAGAGGGTTTTGGGGCTGCTTGGAAAGACGCTAACGCTAAGCCAGGGCCTTGGCACTTGTTTGTCCAAATTCAGGCGGAGACGATTCCCAAGTACGAAAATCATGTGCGGTTGAGTCAAGATAAAAAAGATAAGTATGGTATTCCTCAGTTGATTACATCGATTGGCTACGATGATAACGACGAAAAAATGTTGAAACATTTTTGGGAAACCAACGTTCAAATGTTGACCAAAGCAGGTTGTAAAAACATTCGGACAATTGATACCAAACAGTCGCCTGGATTAGATATTCACGAAATGGGAGGGGTTCGAATGGGCGCCGACCCCAAAACATCGCTGGTGAACAAGTGGAATCAACTTCATGCCTGCAAAAACGTGTTTGTGACCGACGGGGCTGCCATGACTTCTATCAGCACACAAAACCCCTCGTTGACATTTATGGCCTTTACAGCGCGGGCTGCTAATCATGCCGTTGAAGAATTAAAAAAGAAAAATTTGTAAATAAACTCTTATGACAACCCTCTCTCGTTTTACACTCATTGCTGCCTTGTTGACACTTTGGGTATTCAAAAGCTACGTGGTTTGGTCGCAGACTTCGACCGAAACTGCCGTAGTGAATATTGAAAAAGAACGTTTTGCGGCATTGGTAAGCAAAGACTACGCGTATCTTGATAAAGTACTCGCCGACGACCTATACTATTGCCATTCCAACGGACTGATTGATACCAAATCGTCGTTTGTACAATCCATTAAAGACGGAAAGCTTACTTACCAAGAAATGGTACCCGAAGAACTGAAAGTGCGTATTTATGGAAAAACGGCAGTAATAACAGGACAATGCGCGGCTAAAGTGCTGAGCAATGGCCAACAGCTTAACACACGCTTTCGATTTACAGACGTCTATGTCAAAAATAAAGCGGGCTGGCAAATGGTAAGTTGGCAGTCTTTAAGAATCCCCTAAGGCCAGACGACAGTCAGACCGTTAAATTACTATTATCTGAACTTGGGAAGTTTAGGTCTGATATCGTTTGATTTATGTAAATCCGTACAAAATAGAAAGTTAAACGTCGCTTTTTTTGCGAAAATTTGCAGATATTTTAAAAAAAACTGATATTAGAGCGCAATATTTAAGCTTTGGCTTAGGTTTTGTATGTATTAAGGTAGAAAGACATAGTTGTTTTTAAACATAGCAAAAAAACATGACACGCATTTTTACATTTGTTGGAGCTGTAGCGGTGGGTATTTTCCTCATGTCGGGGTGTAAACCTAGTGCTAAACCCCTTAGCGAAATTATAGGAAGAGTTTGGAGTGCCCAGACGGTAAAAGAAGGCTCAACGACGGTTTATACGAAGGGCGGAGCTAGTAATACTAAAGCGGGATACGTAAATTTTCGTTTGGATTTGAGTAGCCCAACGGCGGTGTCTTACAAGGAGTTTGACGGAAATACGTTCACAGGTCAGTGGGAAGTGCTAGAAAGTGCTGCTGGAAACACCCTTACACTTAAAAGTTTGGCGCCTCAACCACCAACGGGTACATCAGGTACTATCCAATTTACAATTAACTCAGCTTCTGAAACAGAATTGGTACTTACTCGTACGACTGCAAGCCAGAAAACGGGCGGCACTATCAACAACTACGCATTGGTATCGCCTTAGAAATTCGATAACAATAAGGACTAAGCCAAGCCGCACTTTCGGTGTGGCATTTTTGTATATTACTTTTCGGACGTAATAGAGGCTTCATTCGACTTAAAAGTTGTCAAAGCAAGATTTTTTGATGTCGCCTGCTAACAAGCGGGCGACATTTTCTATTTTTGTTCGACACTTTCGTTTCGTTAACACTAATTAAAAACCTAACAGTCGCCCCCCATGTCCAAATCTTTTCTATTACTGGCGCTATTGTCCGCCACAGCCTCTGCTCAAATGATATATCCAACCACCCGCAAAGTAGACCACGTGGATGAATACCATGGTACAAAAGTAACTGATGCCTATCGCTGGCTTGAAGACGACCGCTCGGCCGAAACAGGTGCTTGGGTCAAAGCTCAAAATGAGGTAACGTTTGCGTATTTGAATAAAATTCCGTTCAAAGGGAAGATATTCAGTGATTTAGAAAAAGCCTATAATTACCCCAAGTATTCGGCTCCTCGCAAAAAAGGCGAGTATTTTTATTTTTACAAAAATGACGGTTTGCAAAATCAGTCGGTGTTGTATCGTCAAAAAGGACTGGATGGCACTCCTGAATTGGTTATAGATCCCAACAAACTTTCGGCCGATGGGACTACGCGCTTGACTGTCTTTAACTTATCCAAAAATGGGAATTATGCCGTTTGTGGCTTCTCAAAAGGAGGCTCAGATTGGCAAGAATACCAAATTATGGACATGAAAACCCTTCAAATGCTTTCTGATAAAATCGAATGGGTAAAAGTATCGGGCGCTTCTTGGCAGGGCGATGGCTTCTATTATAGCCGTTATCCCAAACCAGAAGGAAGCGCTTTGGCGGCCAAAAATGAAAATCACCAAGTGTTTTATCACAAAGTAGGAACCGCACAAGCTGCCGACGAACTGGTGTACGAAGATAAAGTAAACGTACAGCGTTTTCATGGCGTGTATGTGAGTGAAGATGAGCAATTTGCTTTCTTGAACCTCTCAGACCGTGGAAAAGGGAAAGACGGAAATGCGTTGTTTTACCGCGCCAAAGGTCAAAAAGAATTTACGCCGATTGTGAGCGAAATTACCAATTTTAGTTACAGCGTGATTGATAACGTGGTAGGCGGATTTTTGATTAATACCAACGAAAATGCCCCCAACGAAAAAGTGATGCTTTATGAAACTGCTACTAAAACGTGGAAACCGTTTTTACCCGAAAAACCTGAACCATTGACGGGCGTTGGTACGGCAGGGGGTAAGTTGTTTGCGTTGTATTCAAAAGACGTCACGACGCGCGTGTATGTCTATAACATGAAAGGTCAATTGGAAAACGAAGTGCCGTTGCCAGGGCTAGGTTCAGCAAGTGGTTTTGGGGGCGAAGACGACGATAAGTTTGTATTTTATACCTACACCTCGTTTAATTATCCTCCTACAATTTTCCGCTACGACATTGCCACTAAGAAAAGTACAGTGTTCCGCGAGCCTGAGGTGAGTTTTAAGCCTACCGACTACGAAACCAAGCAGGTGTTTTATACCAGTAAAGACGGCACCAAAGTGCCAATGTTTATCACCTACAAAAAAGGATTGAAATTGGACGGTACTAACCCCACGATTTTGTACGGTTACGGCGGCTTTAATATTAGCTTGACGCCTTCATTTAGTCCAACGCGAATGCCGTTTTTGGATCAAGGCGGGGTATATGCTCAAGCCAACTTACGCGGAGGAAGCGAGTATGGTGAAGAGTGGCACAAACAAGGAATGAAGCTCAAAAAGCAAAATGTATTTGATGATTTCATTGCAGCGGCTGAGTTTCTTATCAAAGAAAAATATACTTCTTCGGCGCGTTTGGCGCTGCAAGGGGGCTCTAATGGGGGCTTACTGGTAGGAGCCGTGATTAACCAACGCCCCGATTTGTGCAAAGTGGCGTTCCCTGCGGTGGGAGTGATGGACATGCTCCGCTTCCATAAGTTTACCATTGGTTGGAACTGGATTGCTGACTACGGCAGCAGCGACAATGCCGAAGAGTTTAAGGCGTTGTATGCGTACTCACCTTTGCACAATATCAAAGAAGGGGTAAACTATCCTGCCACGCTCATTACGACTGCCGATCACGACGACCGCGTAGTGCCTGCTCACTCGTTTAAGTATGCGGCGCAGTTGCAAGAAAAGGCGGGAAAAAGCAGCGCTAATCCGCTGATGATTCGGGTGGATGTAAACAGTGGCCACGGGGCAAGTAATACCAAAAAGGCCCTTGAAACTACTGCCGATACGTACGCGTTTATGTTCCAAAACATGAGACTTACGTGGAAGTAGATTGACGGTCGATAGTCCAGGGTCGATGCTTAATAAAGTAGGGCAATCATTAACCATGGACTATTGACCATCGACTTTTTATAAAAAACTGAAAACCAAATAGAATCATGGCTACTGGATTTTTTAACGTACCAGCCCCCAAAAATGAACCTGTAAAATCGTATGCTCCCAATTCGCTCGAAAAAGCTACCTTGAAAGCGGCTTTGGCGGAAGCTAGGAGCAAACAAATAGACATTCCGATGTACATTGGTAGTGAGGAAATTATGACGGATGAAAAATATGCCATAACTCCCCCTCACGACCACCAACACGTTTTAGGGTATTATTCGTTGGGTGGTGCATCGCACGTGCAAAAGGCAATTGAGGCTGCTTTGGCTGTTCGTGAAAAATGGGCGAACTTGAGCTGGGAACACCGTGCCAGTATTTTCCTAAAAGCGGCTGATTTGTTGGCAGGCCCTTACCGCGCTGAAATAAACGCGGCAACCATGCTTGGCCAATCGAAAAATGCGTACCAAGCTGAAATTGACGCGGCTTGCGAAATGATTGATTTTCTCCGCTTTAACGTTTACTACGCTTCACAAATCTATAAAGAACAACCACAGTCGTCGGACGGTATCTGGAACCGCCTAGAACACCGCCCGCTCGAAGGCTTTGTGTTTGCGTTGACTCCGTTCAATTTTACGGCTATTGCTGGAAACTTACCGACGTCGGCCGCTTTGATGGGCAATGTGTGCGTTTGGAAACCTGCCTTGACGCAAGTGTATGCGGCCAATGTCTTGATGAAAGTATTCAAAGAGGCAGGGCTACCCGACGGCGTCATCAACCTCATTTACGTAGATGGCCCCGTGGCGGGCGATGTAATTTTTAGTCACCCCGATTTTGCAGGAATCCACTTCACGGGAAGTACAAAAGTGTTTCAGCACATTTGGAAAACCATTGGTGACAACCTTCCGCGTTACAAATCGTTTCCAAGAATTGTGGGCGAAACGGGAGGAAAAGACTTCGTGGTAGCGCATTCGTCGGCCGATGCCAAAGCGGTGGCCGTTGGATTGGTGCGCGGAGCGTTTGAGTATCAAGGCCAAAAATGCTCGGCTGCGTCGCGGGCGTATTTGCCTTCAAATCTTTGGGAAAGCATCAAAAACTACATGGTGGAAGACCTTGCTACGATAAAAATGGGTGGAACCGAAGATTTTTCCAATTTCGTGAATGCCGTAATTGACGAAAAATCGTTTGATAAAATTGCTGCGTATATTGCCAACGCCAAAAACGACCCTCGGGTAACGGTCGTTGCGGGAGGGAATTGTGACAAATCAAAAGGGTATTTTGTCGAACCTACAGTCCTTCTAACTACTGACCCAAACTACACGACGATGTGCGAAGAAATCTTTGGCCCTGTATTGACGATTTATGTCTATGAGCCAGAGAAATTTGAAGAGACATTGGCCTTGGTAGATGCGACTTCGCCGTACGCGTTGACGGGTTCCATTTTTGCCCAAGACCGCTATGCGATTGAGTTTGCCAGCAAGAAATTGGTGAACGCTGCGGGTAATTTTTACATCAACGATAAGCCAACGGGCGCCGTGGTAGGGCAGCAACCGTTTGGTGGAGCGAGAGCATCAGGCACCAACGATAAAGCAGGTTCTATTCTCAATTTGTTGCGTTGGGTATCGCCACGTACCATTAAAGAAACGTTTGTGTCGCCTATCGACTACCGCTATCCTTTCTTAGGAGAAGCTTAAAAATACGTATTTGGGGTTGCTAAATAGGTGCTTGGGGTTGTTCACAACCCGACCACACTTGGCAGCCCCACTTAGTCCATTTTCTTCTCTAAGATAAGCAAATTTGAATCTCCCTGAGCCCAAATTGTTCCGTCTAATGTCTTAATAAAAAACCTGTGCAATCTCCCTTTTTAAAGAATCGATTAGCCGCCCCCTTATATGCATTTTGCCATTGATGGTCGGCTGGCGATAATTTTATTTTCATTGAACCAACTGTGAAAGTTTCACTAATTCCATGACCAAAAGAGTTCCAACCTAAGTTTTTCATAAGCGAATCCACATAAACCATAGAATGAAATTCTTTTGTGTGAAGTGCCAAATCCTTATTGGTCGGAATACTAAAATGGTCATTGTCGCTATGAGTTATCAAAACAGCGTCTAAATGAGGTAAGTCTTTTGGGCTATTGGGTAATCTATCATTACAGGCATATCAAAATCTTTCAGTAGAGAGTTAACCATTAAAATTGTCGCACGACTATTTATTAAGAAACCTGCATTGCGTGCCCATCTAATAATTATCTTGTTAGTTTTTTCAAATACCTCATTCCGAAATTGTTACGTTTTTGGTGCTTGGGCTTGGTATTTTTTAGTTTTTGGGGTGTCAGTACTTGTTTATGCTTGGCTAAAACTAAGAAAAATGAAAGTTAAAATTTTTGTTGTCATACTTATTTGATTTTCATATTTGGAATTAACGGAAGGGTTTCTACAAGTTCAAGAGCCTTAACCATATCTTTTGTCCCTTCCTTATATTTCTTAAAATGAGGTGTTTTTATATGTTTTTCGTATGCTTTTTTGTCTTTATATATCTCTAAAATGGTCAAATGGTTAGGTTTGTTTACTTCAAAAACTGCGTACAAAGTTAAAACCCCTTTTTCAAGTTTGATTGATGCTTCAATCTCTTCTCTAAGAAATATTTTATAACTCTGTAAATGAGTTGAATCAATTTCGAGCTTTGCCAATCTTACCATTTGTTTTTGAGCTTGTGCGTAAGCTTTGCTATTTGAAAAAATACAAATTGCTACAATTGAAAACGTTAAAAAAAATATTTTTAGTCTTGTCATAAAACGATTTATTTGTAATTTTAGTCAATTAGTTATGGTCGTTTCTACGGTTGCCCCCAACGTTCAAGGCTTTGTGCAAGTTGGGAATTTCGAGTTCCGTCTGCTGGAAGCGTCAGCCAAATTTATAGATTTAAGTTGATGTTTTATTCTTTTGCTCAATAGCATTCTGTCAAGCTAAAATTGAAGTTAAATTGAAAAACAAATATTGAACTGCGTTTGTCTGTCCAACTTGCATAAAACGCTTTGTTATGCACAGGCATGCCGTCAAGGGATGCACTTTGTTGACGGAAAAATCTGCTCATATTTCCAAACTTTGAACTTGGTTAACATGTTTTTGGGAATACGATTTATTTTTTCCCCTTTACTTGCTGCTTGTTTTATAATCCATTGCTTTTTTACAAAATCAATGTCATCTTGATTATTCATTTTGAGTATATATTCATACAGGTCTTTTCTTAATCCTAAAGTAGTGTTGTCTGAATTGAAATTCGATGTATTTGAACCGCCTGATGGAGAAGGTAAATTTGAAACTACTTTGCTGGAAATCAAATCAAATTCGTCGCCCATGATTCTTTTAAAATTAGCAAGTGCATTGTTATAGTTTTCTCCACTTGTAAAAATCAGCTTTTCAATCTTGTCTTTGTTAATTAGAACATAGTCTTTACAAACAATTTCAGGCGGTAAACATGTACCACCTACCTTACGAGGTAACCGAGGTTGTACTAAAGCCTTCACAACAATATAAAATTACTTCCGAAGTTTCAAATTATGTTTTAGTTTTTTATATCATTATCAAGATTCAAAGAGTCAAACGGACTGGTTCTATATGATTTGCCTGGGACTAGGAAAGTTTGCTAATGTGAGGCTACCAAAACAAAAGCGTATCATGGTCGCAAAGTTCTTTTTGTATTTATACCCTCTGGCTGTTCTTTTGATGATTGATTACCGAAGATTTTATTATGAGTTCATTTTTAACTTCTGCGAATCATTTATGATATTACCCCTCTTACAAATGGCAATTAGTCGAACAAGACCCCGACGACAACAAATTTGTAGATTGTGCCATCGGGGTAAATGCTGATTATCTCGTTTCAGATGATAGACACATATGTAATCTTCTGAAAGTAAAAGATTTATCTTCGCCTGTTTCTATTATTTCATTCAAAGAATTTAAAACAAATCTTAAAAAGGGTTTAGGTAAGGCTACTCAATTCCTAAAACTTCAATCCCAAACTCACTAAGAAGTTACGGCCAGCTTGTGGGTAGTAGAAATTCTCAGTGGTAGTTTGTCCACCATAGACGTAGCTATACGTGTAGCCGTTCGATTCGTACAATTCATTCAAAACGTTGTTGGCTAACGCACTTATCGTGACTTCGTTCAACCACTTAGGTTTAATACGATATATCAAACGTAAATCGTTGGTAAAGTACGCTTCCAATCGACGTGCCTCGTTGGTGGTGTTGTCGAGGTATTGCTTGCCTACGTATTTGCTCAATAAAGCCAATTCAAGATTTTTGGCAGGTGTAAAAACCAACTGACTTCCCACTATAACGTTGGGCGAAAAAGCAATGGTAGAATTACCGTGATTCGTTACTTGGTAGCCCCCGTTTTCGTCGTCGTAGTTGATGACGTATTCGGTGAAATTCTTGATTTTGTTGCGGCTAAAAGTTGCGTTTAGGTTCCATTTCAACTCCTTGTGAAGTTGAGCACCTGCTTCAAGTTCAATTCCTGCGCGGTAACTTTCTGGAACGTTGATTTTGATTGGATTCCCGACGTCGTTCAATTGTCCCGAAACCACCAATTGGTTTTTGTAATTCATGTAGTACCCGCCAATCGAAGCCACTACTCGACCTTTCTGAAAACGATAGCCTAGTTCCAAATCCTGTAAAGTCTCAGGTTTGGGCTGGATTTGTTGCGTTGATTCCGTAAAGTCATCGCGGTTGGGTTCGCGGTGGGCAATGCTAAACGAAGCAAAAGCCGTGCTGCTTTCCGATACTTGGTACGTCAAGCCTGCTTTAGGGTTGAAGAAGTTGTAATTAACGTCGTGATTTTGCTGACGGCGCTGGTTATCATCTCCTTTTACAAAATAACCAATCGTGCGTAGCTGGGCATCGCCAAATACGTTAAGTTTGTCAGTAAGCTGGTAATATACTTTTCCGTAAAGATTAAAATCAGTTTTTAGCCCGACGTTTTCGTAGTAACGATGACGGATGGTACTGTTACTGGCGTAACGTGCCCAAATAACTTCGCCAAAGTGATCTCCGTCGTATTGGTTCCAGCCTCCGCCGATGTTGGCCGTAAGCTTTTTGAAGCTGTTGTAATCCAACGAAAAGGTAGTTCCGTAAAATGAGTTATCCAACCAACGACGGCGCACCAAGTCGCTCCGACTAATGATCTGTCCGCCCACCACCACGTCGGGTAATTTATAGTTGCGCAGCCGGTCGTTGTCACGGAACTGCTCATAAAAACCGCGCCCTTTCACCAAAAAACCGTTGAGGTTAAAAGTCCAGTTTTTAGAGAGTATATGTGATGAAATCAACTGGTAGTGGTCTTGTTGGTAGTTGTCCACTTGGTTGTCGTAAAGGTACAAGTTATACGTGCGGCTGTTGGAATTAAGCAAATTTTGGGCGTCACGCTCGTTGAGGCCGTTGCGGTCGATGTACGCCAAAATTCCTTCGCGGTCGCCTTTGAGGCGAGCTTCTGGTGTTCCTTCCCATGCTTGATACGTAATTTCTCGTCCCGAAAATACATTGAGTCGTACAGAACTCTTTTTACCAAAATAAGCACCCGATAAGTAAAACGATTTTAAGTCGGATTTGGCGCGGTCGATAAAGCCATCGGAGGTGATTTTCGACAAACGAGCATCTACCGTAAAGCGGTTATTGATGAGACCTGTTCCTGCTAATACGGTGTTTTTGAAGGTGTTAAATGAACCTACCGAATTATTAATTTCGGCGTAGGCTTCTTTTCTAAATTCGTTGGTATTGATGTTGACAGTAGCGCCAAAGGCGGCAGCTCCGTTGGTAGATGTTCCGACACCGCGCTGGATTTGTACGCTACTTACGGATGAGCTAAAGTCGGGCATATTGACCCAAAACGTTCCTTGACTTTCGGCGTCATTGTACGGAATTCCGTTGATAGTCACGTTGATACGCGTTGCGTCCGTTCCTCTGATGCGCATTCCTGTGTAGCCCACTCCCGCACCTGCGTCGGAAGTAGTGACAAGCGATGGCGTAAAGTTGAGCAAAATAGGCAGGTCTTGCCCGAGGTTCTGTTTGCTGAGTTCAAGTTTGCCAACATTCGTAAAAGCCACGGCCGATTTTGCGTTGGCACGAGTCGCACTGATGACGACCTCGTCGGTGTTGAAAGTGCTTCGTTGAAGCTTGATTACTTTGTCAACGTCCTGAACTTTAATAAAAATAGCTTCATAGCCAACGTACGAAACCTCCAATAAATCAGTGTCTTTAGGTAAATCTTTGAGAGAAAATTCGCCTTTTTCGTTTGTTACCGTTCCCCGAAAACTCCCTGCCCGAACCGTAGCTCCTGGCAAAGGTTTTCCGTCTTCCGCGTCAACGATTTTGCCCGAAACGCTAAGTTGGGCGAGTGCAGGCACGCAAAGCAACACTCCCGTTGCTAGGGCCAAAAACCAAGATGTAAATTTTCGCATTGTAACTTCCCTCCGCTGGCATTACCCAGATCAGGTTTTAGGGTATGATCTCAGCCCGTTATTTTTGGGCACCCCTTTTTGAGATATGCTTTTGCGCAAAAGCAACGCAAAGGTAAGAAACAAGTTAGAAAGTTTGATAAGAATTGCTCAAAATGAAAATCGTACCCGTTGTATCAGTTGGATTGGACGCAGTTGATAGCTTGGTTACTCTTCACTACCACTATCATACAATACCACCGATACTTCCGACATCGAGTAGCACAATTGGAAGAAAGCGTAAGGTTATTAACTTTGCTGGTGCATAAATTTGTAGGAGAGGCATAAATATAAGGTTAATTGGCCCCTTATTTAGAAAAATGCAAATCGAAGGGCTATTTTGCTTTTCGATTCAGCCATTTTTGCTGGATTTTGTACGTCAGCCATGCACTTGCGGCTCCCGTTACTGCTCCCGCCAAGACATCGCTTGGATAGTGAAGTCCCAAGCTCATGCGTGAATACCCCACGGCACTGGCCCAAGCATAGGCAGGAACCGCTACGTACCATTTGGGATAGTGCAAGGTGAGAGTTGTAGCGGCATTGAAGGCCGTGGTGGCGTGCCCCGATGGGAACGAATAGTTGATGTCTTCTTCTGAAATACGCGCGGTAAATCGTTGAGGTTCGGCAACAAATGGTCGTTCTCGTAATACGATGCGCTTGGTGAGTTGGGTAATAGAACTGGCCACAACAAAACTTCCCAATGCGTGCCAGCCGTGCTGTTGTAAGTTTTTGTTTTTGGTGGCAAAACCCGAGGCCAAATAAATAACAGGGAGTCCGACTCCGATGGGCGTAGTGGTGGAGGAAATGAATTTTTCAAACCGAACGTCAGTAGACTTTGATAAACTGTATAGGTGTTCCAAAAGCCGAGAATCAAGCGTTTGGGCATTGAGCTGAGAGGCAATGAGCCAGCATAATAAAAAGAGCTTTTTCAACTAATGTGGTGTTTAAGAGAGGCTTTTTAAGTTTAAATTATCGTTGGCGTCGGACTTTAAAAAGCTTTACCAGTGGCCCAACGTATTCGGCTTTTGAGTCGATTCCGACGTAATTGATGTCGTTTTGCCGAGAAAACTGTTCCATTCTTTGCCCCAATTGCGAAAATTCATGCCGTATCCGTTTCCGAAACCAGGGCGATGAGGTATTGATCCAAGTAGTTTTATTGGTTTCGGGATCGCGCATCGGAATAATTCCCAAAGCAGGTAAATCCGTTTCGCGTTGGTCGCGCAGGTGAATCATCACCAAGTCGTGTTTTCGAGCAAGGGCGCGCAAGCTGTGTTCGTAGTTGGTGTCAATAAAATCGGAGATAAAAATGACAACACTTCGGCGCTTGAGCACGTTAAGCGTAAACAAGATAGCCTCGGCAAGGTTGGTTTTGGTCGATTGGGGCTTCAGTTTATAAAGATCCGTAATCAACTGGTATCCGTGTTTCATGCCGTTGGAAGGGCGAATGTACTTTTCTTTTTGGTCAGAAAAACACAACAATCCCACGTGACTGGCTTCCTGAATCGCCGATAACGCCAACACACCGCAAATTTCTTTGGCGGTGTTGAGTTTGGAGTGTGTCGCATCGCCTACTAGCTGAGAGCCACTGACGTCGAGCAAAAAGAAGACCGTTTGTTCTTTCTCTTCGCGAAAAATTTTTACAAACGTCCCGTGGCCTTTGGCCGATACGTTCCAGTCAATCGTCCGAACGTCGTCGCCATATTGGTACTCGCGAAGGTCAGTAAATTCCAAACCTGACCCCTTAAAAACCGAACGAAAACTACCTCGCATATCGGCATTGACTGCTTTGCGAATTCGAATTTCGTACTGGCGAATCTTGGTTATAAATTGCTCAATCATTCGTAATTTTGCCTGTGTAACTGTTCAAAAATACAAAAATCGGCCATGATAACTCGCCTTTTATTTTCTTTTTTGCTACTCGGGGCGTTATTTTCTGGGTGCAAAGACGAACCCCAAGTTCCTGAAGGAACGCTTTCGGAAGCGAAAATGTCACAAATTTTGACTGATATTCATCTGTTGGAAGCACGAATTGGGCGTCTCAATATGCCTTCACTTGACTCTTCGACAGTGATTACGGAGTACTTAAAGGCCAAAATTTTTAAAAAACACGGAATCGATTCCGTGGTGTACAACCGCAGTTATAAATTCTATTCTACTAATCCGGTGTACATGGAGCGTATTTACGGTAAAACGGTCAAGGAGTTAGAAAAACGTCAGAAAAAGAAAGATTACAAAGGAATCTAAAAAAGGTTAGTACGTAGAAAAATGGCGCTGGAAGACAAACTAAAGAAGGCTATTTTGGGCATGCCCCCAAAAGAAAAAGATAAACTCTTATTGCGTTTAGTGGCAAAAGATGAGATGCTGGTCAAGCGGTTAGAGTTTGAATTGATAGAACAAGGAGATACCGTTCAGGAGCGGCGCGACGACATCAAACGACGGATTCGGAAAGTGGCTAAAATGACCCACGATAGCCCTGGTTGGATGATGATGGACATGCGTACTTTTAGCGGGGATATAAGTCAGCACCTGAAAATTACGAAAGACAAATACGGTGAAATTGAATTAACGATTTATCTGTTGCTCACGTTTTTTGAGTATCAGTCTGAGATGCTACGTATTCATAACAGCAAGAGCGATTCGTGCGCGGAGTACATTGCGAAGAAGGCCGACGGTTTGATGAAGAAACTGTCTAAGTTTAACTCCGATTATTACGTGGATTTTGAAAGAGACGTGCAGCAGTTGCTTGATTATATACACAGCCACTGCCCCAGAAACTACGCGCGAACGCTAGATATTCCGAAGCAGTGGCCGTAAGTTTTTACTAAGATTCTAACTTTATTTTTTGACTGCCATCACCATTTTGATGTCGAGCTTGGCACCAATGGCCAACACATCTACAAGGTCTTGCACCGAAACCGTTTGGTCTACTTGCAAAATGACTGTTTTGTCCTCTATACCATTAAAAGTATTGGCGAGTTGTGTCTCTAGTTGGTCTTTGGCTACGGGCTCGCGGTCAATAAAATAGTTTTTATCTGCATCAACTGCGACGGTCGTTTGTTTTTTTTGCATTTGTTGGGCCGCCGACGCTTTGGGCAACATGAGCTTAATGACGTTGGGGTTAACCATGGTTGAAATAATGAGGAAGAACAACATCAAGAAAAACATGATGTCGTTCAAAGAATGGGTAAATACCTCGGGGGCAAATTTACTTTTACGGCGTATTTTCATGATAACAATACGTTTGACAAATAAGTAGGTGGACCAATTCTAACGAGCGATTGGCTTTTGTAACACGTCCAAAAAGTCGAATGCCCCTGCTTGCAATTTAAGCGCAATGCGGTCGATTTTCATGCTCAATAAGTGATAGCCCATGTAAGCAATCAAACCTACAATCAAACCTGCTCCCGAAGTGACCATTTTTTCGTACATACCGCTTGCTACAGTACTGATATTGAAGTCGTTTGATTGAGCAATACTGTAGAAAATATTGATGATACCCGAAATCGTTCCGACGAATCCTAACATGGGTGCAATACCCGCTACAACCCCCAAATACGAGAGATTGCCTTCAAGGCGAGATAATTCGATTTGGCTAGCGTTTTCAATCGTACTTTCGATGTCTTTGATAGAATAACCGATACGGCCAATGGCTTTTTCAAAAATACGCCCTGCTGCCGAACGTTGATTACGACAAAGCGACTCGGCCGATTTGATGTTACTTTGCTGAATAAAATCTTTTAAATTATCAATAAAATTATCATCGAGTTTGCCGTTGCTATTGATAGCGAGCCAACGCTCGATAATTAAAAATAGGGTTAGAAAAAACATGATAAGGAGGGGAATCATTACCCATCCACCTTTCATTACTAAATCAAACAAAGAAATTCCTTGTGCGGATGCTGCGGTAGCTACAGAGTCAACGGCGGTTTGCGTTTGAAGTAAGATCATTACTGTTAGTTTTTTGCTGTGTCAAAAACGGAATGGAATAAAGGAATATTGTTTATTGGCGTCAAATATACGAATTTCTTATGGATGTGACTTTTTCTCTACTGAAAGCCAATAAAGTAAGCAGGTTTACTAGCTAGGTTAAAAATATCATTAAGGTATTTTTATAGGGTTTTTATCTTTATAATTAAATCATTCATTTGTAGTTAGTTCCATGCTTGATTCTTTACCAAACAAACTAAATCCCTCTCCCGTTGCCCATTTTAGAGATACCTCTACGCCCCATTACCACGCAGGTGAGATAAGCCTACTTAACTCCGTAGACTGTGTTATTTTTGGGTTTTATGGCACCGAATTACACGTACTTTTACACCGTTTCCCCTACGCTCCCTTCAAAGGGTTTTGGGCATTGTTGGGTGGGTTTGTTCATCTCGAAGAAAGTATTGATGATGCGGCACGCAATACGGTAGAGCGCTTGACGGGTCTCGATAACGTATATATGGAACAAGTATATACGTTTGGTGCGGTGTACCGCGTTCCGACCGAGCGGGTCATAACGACATGCTACTATGCACTCATCGAAGTGGAACCTACCTTAGTAAAGCTATCGAACGATTATGGAGCTACCTGGCATCCGATTTCGAAAGTTGGGCAACTGGATTTGGTATATGACCACCTATTGATGTTTGAAAAAGCACTTGAGCAGCTTCGTCGGAAGGTTCGTTATCAACCGATAGGCTTTGAGCTTTTGCCCGATAAGTTTACTATGCTTGAGCTACGGAACCTATACGAGTCTATTTTGGAGCGCTCGCTTGACAAGCGAAACTTTAGTAAAAAAATATTGAATATGAGCCTTTTACAGAAGTTGAAGGAAAAACAGAAAGGAACCTCAAGACGGGGAGCATATTACTTTCGTTTTGAGGAGAAGCGTTACCAAGAATTAGCTGCTAAAGGGTTTTTATTTGAAATTTAATAGCTAATCTTGACGATGGGTATACGCAACTTTGCAAGTGACTAGGTAGAAGTGAACACATAGTTCACAAAGAGTTTCCACATAGAAAACAATGCGAAGGTAAATAATGTGTTGAACTTAATTAGTAGTGTACTACTTAGTTTTAATCAACGCTCTTACAATGTAACCTAAATACAATTCTTTTTGTAACTTGAAACCCGAAATAGTCACCTTAACACTTCTATGAACAAACTTTCCTTTTTTTTGGTAGTTACTACCTTCATTAGCTCATTTTCATTGGCTCAAGAAGTCAAAGAAAGCAAAGGGGTTTATCAATTTCTGACCGAAGACCCTACCCAAAAACCCTTCTATTCCGACCGTCAGGGCGTTATTTCCTCCAATGGAATGGTGGCATCAGCACATCCAGAAGCTTCTAGGGTAGGGGTTGAAATTTTGAAAATGGGAGGGAATGCCGCAGATGCGGCTGTAGCGGTGCAGTTTGTATTGGCAGTGGTTCATCCTGCAGCGGGAAATATTGGCGGTGGTGGCTTTTTTGTGTATCGTACTAAAAAAGGCAAGAATTTTACCCTTGATTTTCGGGAAAAAGCTCCTCTAAAAGGTCACAAAGACATGTATCTCGATGCCGATGGTAACGTGATTCAAGGGCTAAGCCTTTCGGGGCATTTGGCAAGTGGTGTACCTGGCTCAGTGGACGGAATGGTAGAAGTCCATAAAAAATTTGGGAAACTTCCGTGGGCGACCTTGCTTCAACCTGCCATTGATTTGGCCGAAAAAGGAGTAGTGCTTACTGTAAAAGAGGCAACAGGTCTTAATCGTATTAAAAATGACCTTAAAAAATTAAATACGGACACTACTTATTTTCGTCGTTCTGACGGGAAAGACTGGCAAATAGGGGATTTATTGGTTCAAAAAGACCTTGGACAAACGCTTCGTCGTATTCAACAAAAAGGCCGCGCAGGATTTTATGAAGGCGAAACGGCGGCTCTGCTCGTGGCCGAAATGGAGCGAGGTAAAGGTATTATTTCGGCCGAAGACCTCCGTCAGTACCATTCAACCTGGCGCGAGCCGCTCGTGGGCAAATACAAAGATTACAAACTTATTACGATGCCACCTGTGTCGAGCGGTGGAGTGGCTTTGTCGCAATTGATGAAGTTTGTGCAGCCGTACCCGCTTAAGCGTTGGGGCTGGCATTCTGATTCTACCATTCAGGTAATGATTGAAGCCGAACGCCGTGTGTACGCCGATCGTGCGAAGTTTTTGGGTGACCCTGATTTTGTAAAAGTACCCGTAAAAGAACTTACGTCGGACGAATACCTTAAAAACCGTTGGAAGGATTTTACGTTTAATAAAGCAACCAATAGCAAAGAAATTGACGGAGGGCTTATTCCAGGCTACGAAAGCATGGAAACAACGCATTTTTCGATTGTAGATAAGGAAGGTAATGCCGTGTCTATCACGACTACCCTCAACGGAAGCTACGGTAGCCGAGTGGTAGTAAAAGGAGGAGGTTTTTTGATGAACAACGAAATGGATGATTTTAGCATCAAACCTGGCGTTCCAAACATGTTTGGGTTAGTTGGCAACGAAGCCAACGCTATTGCCCCTAGCAAACGGATGCTTTCGTCGATGACACCGACTATTTTGGAGAAAAACAAAAAACTGTACATGGTGGTAGGAACCCCAGGGGGATCAACGATTATTACGTCGGTGTTTCAGACAGTTTTGAACGTAGTTGAGCACGGAATGACCATGCAGCAGGCCGTCAATGCCTACAAGTTTCACCATCAATGGCTACCCGATAAGACCATGTTTGAAAACGGTGCTTTTACTGAATCGGTAATTAAACGCTTGCAGGATAAAGGATATGTGCTCGAAATGCAGCGAAATACGATTGGTCGAATGGATTGTATTTTGGTACGCCCCGACGGGACGTTGGAGGGCGGCTCAGACCCGCGTGGCGATGACACAAGTATCGGATACTAGTAATGCTAAACCTGTAAGGTTTGTTTACGGGCATGGCCCTAAAATCATGCTGGCTTTTCATGGTATTGGCCAAGACTACCGCTGTTTTTTACCCTTGGTCGAAGTCTTAAAAGAACAATACACCTTTTATTTGTTTGACTTGCCTTTTCACGGTCAAAGCCCTGCACTGATGGAAGAAAAGCTGCCGATGGAGTTATGGAAAGCCTATATCGAGGAAGTATTATCAGACGACGCTATTGAGCGATTTTCGTTGATAGGCTTTAGCATGGGTGGAAAGTTTGCGTTGGCGACGCTTCAGCTGTTAGCACCTCAGATAGAATCGTGTTGGTTACTAGCCCCCGACGGCATCACCGAGAGCCCGTGGTATCGTTTGGCAACGCGTTTTTGGGTGACAAAAAAAATATTCTCTTTTTTTGTCCATAACCTATCTTCTTTCAAAACCCTGGCAGATGTCCTGATAAAAGTGGGTTTAGTAAACAAAAGTGCCGTTAAATTTGCCGAATCGACGCTTGCGACTCCCGCCCAACGTGAGCGTGTTTATCGTTCGTGGATTGGCTTTAGTTCGATTCGCCCCAATTGTGCGCTGATTGCGGAATTGGCAAAAAAATATGAAGTAGAAGTACGTATTTTCTTGGGCAAATACGATGCCCTTTTGCCACAAAAATACATTTTGCCATTGACCAAACGCCTCCCTTCTGTTTCTGTGGTCATACTACCGACAGGTCACCACCGACTTGTGGATAAAGTAGCGGAGTGGTGGAAAAGTTAGTTTAATTGCGAAAGAGAGATGCTTTAACGCTACAATTTTAATGAAAAAGCGAACCTGGATTGATAAAGGCTGGAAGGTAATTTCTTTAGGTTTGCTTTTCACAGCGCCGTACCTCTACGCTCAAGAAAACCGTTCCGATCGTTTTCGTACCCAAGCAGAAGCATTTTTTTATGAGGGAAACAACGCAAAAGCCCTTGAGTATTATCAAAAAGCATTGAAAGCTGCTCTACCTATGGACTTGAACCGTGCGGCTAACTTGTGCGTGGACATCTCTACTGTGTACTACACAGAGAGCAATTATATGACAGCAACGAGTTATTGCTTTCAAGGCTTGAAAATGCTCAAGCCTACTTCTGCCGATTCTCTTTTCTTCAAAGTGTATTCCAGCCTAGGAGAAATGTACAATCGTCGCTATATGAGCGATTCCACTATTTACTTTTTTGGTAAAGCCAACATATTAGTAGAAAATCATCCTAAACTTATTCAGCAAATCCCTGACTATGTTTTATATAGCTATAACAATCAAAGCCAATTTCATTTTTTTAACGACGATTATGTGCAAGGAATTGCTTTGCTTAACAAAGCTTTTCAAATAGCAGAAGTCACCCAAAAAGTAGAAGATGCCGCTATACTCTCTAATAATCTTGCCAAGTACTATGAAATTTTAGGCAAGTACCCACAAGCATTTGAAGCAAGACAAAAAGCACTTCGTCTCTACACGAAGCAAGATTTGACCCGTTACCAATTTTATTCAGGACTAGGTTGGGACTCATTTTTATTGGGTCGTTATAGAGATGGCATACAATATTTGGAAAAAGCTTTGAGGGTCTTGGCATATATTCAAGCCCAACAGCCGAACCCATATTATGAAGCTAATACCCTCAATCATCTGGGTAGGTGCTTTGAGGCATTAGGGAATAATGAAATGGCTAAAAAATTGTTTTCAAAATCACTCCAGATAGTAAAACAAAACGGTATCATCAAAGGCAAAGTGGTGGCTGATTCAGAATTGGGGCTTGGTCGTCTTGCTCAACGCTTAGTTGATTACAAAACGGCAGCAAAACATTTTCTAAATGCCGAAAAAGCCTGTCGTTACGATGAAACCATGCCTAATGCGACACTTTTGGAATCGGCCTTAGCACCACAGCCTTTGTTTGAGGTGCTGGGTGCACAAGCCTCTTTACAAACGTTGGTATTTGAAAAAACAAACCATACCGACGACCTTCGTAAGGCGGTAGAAGCTTATTTACGTTTGATTCGGCTGAGTACTCAAATCCGTATTAATTTCCCTAATACTGAAACTAAACTTTTGAATAGTCAAAAAACGTTTCAGTACTTCGAAAAAGCAATCGAACTTACTTATCAATTATGGGAACGGACGGCCCAACCTCTCTACCAGAACCAGTTATTTTCATTAATAGAGCATAGCCACGCCGCCACGCTCCGTGATGCATTACAAGAGCAGCATATCAAGCCTAAGTTTATAGCCGAAGAAAAATGGAAGGAAGAACAGCGGCTGCAACAAGAAATTACACAGATTACTAATAAAATTGCGTCAGGCCAAAACTACGTTCAATTGACCGCCTTTCGCCAACAATTAGACAATCTGCATATCAAACGTAATTCCCTTCTCAGACTATTCGAGCGGCAATTTCCCCAGTATTATCAAGCCAAATACTTGCAAGAAGTAGCTACCGTCAAAGATGTTCAGCAATTCTTACATAATGAAGAGGTTTTTGTTACCTATTTTTGGAAAGCTCCTCATTTGTATATCGTTTGCATCAACCAAAATCAAATTGTAACGAAGCGGGTGTCAATTGCATCCCATACATTTGAGCAAGCGATTACTCAGTTAAACAAAAGCCTCTATCAGAACCCTGGATTGGGAAGGTATGCTGCCTCCACTTACAGTATCTCACTTTATAAGTGGCTTATTACCCCCATTACGCCCCAACTGAAAACGCACACCAGGTTCATCGTGTCAAAAGATGCAGCGTTTAGTTTACTACCTTTTGAAGTGCTCGAAAGCGGGCGCGTAGAACAAGATTTTTTGGCTAAACAGGTGGCTATCCGCTACACTTATTCGGCAACTACCCTTGTCAAAAGTTTTAAACCACAACCCTATGATTTAAAAGTACTTGCTATAGCGCCTTTTGCCAGATCGGGTTTTGTGGGGCTGCGCCAATTGCCTGCATCAGCCGATGAAGCCCAACAAATAGGCGATGTAGCCCTCCTCAACGAACAGGCCACAAAAGCGGCCTTTATCCGTGCTTTATCCAAATACCAAATATTGTATTTGGCCACTCATGCCAAGGCCAATGACTCCCTACCCGACCAGTCATATTTGGCTTTTTGGCCCAAAACGCTCGATTACCGATTGCTGGCCAATGAAATTTATGACCTTGATTTACGTCATACCTATCTTACCGTGTTGGGGTCCTGTGAGGGAGGAAGTGGAAAAGTACACCGTGGGGAAGGGGTGTTGAGTTTAGCGCGGGCATTAACTTACGCAGGTTGCCCATCCGTGATTAGTACGCTTTGGCCTGCCCACGACCAAACTACGTCCTTCCTTTCTAAGCAAACGTTTGAATACATTCATCAAGGATTGCCGCTTGATGTTGCCATACAAAAAGCAAGATACGACTTTTGGGCGTCGCCTCTCAGCCGCAAATACAACCACCCTTACTATTGGGCCAATTGGGTATTGGTTGGACACGAAACTCCACTTAGTCGAACTAACTTGACTACCTATTGGGGATGGATTGCAGCTTTACTTTTAGCAGTAAGTGGTGGACTTTACTACTACTGGAACAAGCGTAACCAATAAAGCCGCCATTTAATTTTCCATCGTTCTGCCCAACTCACCTCGTATTCGCAGGCTTCGCAGTTGTCTAATTGCTCTAAATAGAGCGCAGCTTTTGAATGCTGCTGACTCTTAAAGCTACTCACCACCAAATGCCATTGGGCTGCTTCTTTGAAATAGGGGCGTAGTTCGGACACCTGCAAAATTTTTTCAAACTGATAAGTAGCCTCCAAAAATTCACCTTCGGCCATTTTTGCCTGTCCATCAAAAAACGCTTCGTAGGCAGCTTTCTGAGAGGTCTCCATTTCCACGGGGTCTGTATTTCGCATGACTTGAATGTCATAATCAGGCGTAGGAATTTGAACAGGACTAAATGAAAAATAAAGAATAATGGTAAGAGAAGCTGCCAAACCTCCTATCAAGGTATATCGCCATAACGGTTGCAAAATAGGACTAGGCTGTTTCTGTCGTAATTGTTGAAGCGTATTCCTCATTTGTTGTTCAGCCTGTGCATCTATAATTGTTTTCATCGCTTTTTTGAGTTGTAGCACTTCTTGCTTTAAAATGTCATCGGTTTGTAGGTTTTTTTCCAGCCATTCTACTTCCTCTTGCCTAAGTTGTTTGTTCAAATAGGCTTCTAGCCATTCTTGTCGTTCTATTTCGTCTTTTGGTATCATAACAGGTCTTTTGCTAAGCTTGATATTTTCTGCATACAACGGTATTTCTCCACCCTCAGCGTTCCTGGTAAAAGTTGCAATTCTTCCGCAATCTCATTCAAAGAACGTTTTTCCAGGTAGTAAGCGGTCAAAATTTTTTTGCACCTATCACCTATTCTTTTAAACACATGATAGGCCGTATCTTCTTGTATCACTTCACTCAGTGGAGTATTGTTATCTATTATTCCTGTCATTTCGGTAGCAATGCTCTCCCGCTCCCAACGCCTTTTATTCCCTCGGTCTTGATTCATCCATTTGTTGCTGACAATTCGATAAAAGTAGGTGTCTAAAGTAGCCACCCCATCTGCCTTAAATTCTCCTTTTTGGATATGGTGCAACAAAGCCAACAGGCTGTCATGCAATACGTCCTCCGAATCTTCGTATGTCCCTCCCAAACGTTGAACCAAACGGATAGATTTTTCTCTAAAACGACCGTATAAATAAGCCGTAATAGTCCCCACATCTTCGCCATTGGTGAGTTTTTCAACCACTTCTTGGGTAGTAAATTTCTTTTTTTTTAACATCAATCTAATGATTTTCAGTTAGTTGAAATATTTTTCAAAAAAACGCCTTCTCCCTCCCCTGACATTTTCCCCTTCCCTGCATAAACATACGAATTCACCCGTAGCAGATCGCGGGCGGCCATCAAAGTGACTGCATTCAAATAACCTTTCAACCAACAAAGCTATGCAAAAAGTTGGGAATAAAGGCCAAATGGAATGCCCATTTCAATGGCCAAAAACCGCCCTTTTGGGGGTGATTTTGGGAGCTTACCTGTCTGCTTGCAGCACAAATTCTCCCGAGCCTAATGGCAACAACTTGCCAGTTCGTAAGGCCGCCTCAGACTCAACAGTTATACTGGAAGCTCCCCCAAAAAATGTAAATGGTGGTGGCTAATCAGTAGCAAGTGTAAGCAGGCTTCACCACCTGCTTATACTTTTTTACCCGTACGTAAAATAGGCAAAGCATCCATAAACTCCTGACGATACGACTTGGTAATGGTAAAACTTTGCGAACCCAGAAAAACGGTATCGTGATTTACCAATTCTATATGAAACAGATTTATTACCTGCTTGCGTGAAATACGAACAAAATTAGGGTCATTCAATTGCTCCAGTACATTGGCTAAATAGGTGGAAACCCGATATTGTTTATTGTCCACGGTCAAAATATCTACGTAGGCACCCGAAGCGGTAAAGGCTAAAATATTAGCTTTTACAATACGTTCATATTGGTTTTTATGACCCACAAACACAAAATCTGCCAACGCTGTTATGGTATCATTCATCGTCTGGTTTTTAGTAATTACACCCCGTCAACGTGGAGAATGTTACAGCATGTGTCTTGATTTTTTGAGGAGCTTTTTACTTTTTTGGTTTAAAGCAAAGTCGCCAGTAGCGTAAATACCGTTCTTGTTCGCTAAGTTTATAAATAGGGTCAAGAGAGTCTTTGGGAACGGTAAGCAGCGCAAATTCAACTAAAAGTTTGTCGTCGGTTAGAGTCTCTATCTTTTGAATTAACTGTACTTTCGTATCCTTTTTATCGGTGTAAACAAGATTTGCTTTGTTCTGAAAAGTCGCCAATTTAAGGCGCAGGGTATCTCCTTTGGTATAGTCAGAACTAACCATAACGTAGTTGGCTGTATCTTGCTTAAAGTAAATCGGGGTTTTCTTTTTGATTGTGCTGTTTTTGCCAAAAAAGCCTTCAATCAACAATAGCATCATTAGTGCACTTCCTTGCAAATTTTCGTCCACAAACTTCAAAACAGGCTCGTCTTTTGCATATTTTGTTTTCATCTGCTTCTCCCATTTTTTAATTTCAGTAATCATCTGACCGCCAGATTGACCAGTACATACTGAGTCAATCTGCCACCCATCCTCTCGGGTAAGTACCTCTATATCAAAGCCGTCAACGTCTGGAAGCCCATCTTTGGAGCCACACGCTGCCAAAAAACCCAGCAGCAGCATAAAAGCAATTGTAAATAGTTTCATTATTTCAGCGGTTTTGGTTCGTTAAATTTATTGTTTTTAGCCATAATGAGGCCGTGCCGATACACGTCCAAGGAGAAAGCGATTTAAAAAATATCCCTTAGGGATCAGCGGTTAATAGCTGGGATAGATTCATGACTGCATATGATTTTGAAACCCAACTCAAATTCTTTACATTTGAATAAAAAAAACGTTACATGGAGGCATTAGCTATTAAAAATACGACCGAAACGCTTCAAATTACGTTAGATAAGCGTTTTTTTGATGAGGCATTTTTACGTGAAACCATCGAATATCTCCGTACAGAATATCTTGCCCAACGCGTTGATTTTGATGAAAGTATTGAGGACTTAGGTAAAGAAATCAAGCATAGCTGGTGGCAACGCAATAAAGACCGATACATTCAAGAGAAATGAAAGTTGTCATTGACGCGAACATTTTATTTGCGGCTTTACGTGCCACTAACCGCCATTTTCGTAGATTTCTCTACCTCTCCGAATACTCTTTTTTTGCCCCCAAATTCTTGATTGTTGAGATTTTTGAACACAAAGAACGCATCGTTACTAAATCTAAATCTTCTCCGCAAGAGGTGTATGAATACTTGGACGATGTACTTCAAAAAATCACGTTCGTTAGCAACGATTACATTTCTCTGGAAAACTACATTTTTATGGTCTAAAGACGATATACTCAAAGCACATCTTCGGAATAAAGGATTTCATCGTTTCTTTGAACCAAGCTAATTGCCTCCTCAATTCAAATTCACACACGCCTTCCTCTCCGCTCGAAAGATTGTGCCTTGATTGGCTTGAAAGCCTGATTACAAGAGGATTCAATATCAATTCTGAACTGGTTTATTCCATAACTCCCAAAATAGCACCGCAATGAAAACGTATCCAACTGCATTGAGATAGCTGTTTTGTTGGTTAGTAATCCAGCCTAAATGTAATAAAAACTTAGCCCCGATTTTTAGACTTACCAAGCTCCAGATTAACCATCGGCTGACCTGAAACTGCATAGCCAGCAAATCCACAAAAAGGATAAACACACCCAGCCATGCCAACACCCGCTGTATATTGCCGATGATGTCATGCTCTCCGCCATACGTGTAAAAGCCAAGGCAAAATGAAAGCATCAATAAACGGCTTCCTCTACGTACTCCCCGAAGCTGATATTGGTAGCCCAATTGTAACATCCCGCGATAGGCCAACAATGCTCCTGCTAAATAGACCGCGTGGATAGTCGTATCTTTCATTCCTGAAGCCAGGGCCACTTGCAGCAGTGCCACAACCACTGCCGCCGCCATAGCCGCTAAGTAGTCATTTTTCAGACTGCCAAACCAAGTAGCCCCCAGCCAGCCCTCCTGTTGATGCGTAATAGGGATTAGTTTTTCCATAGTGATTTAGTATCCTTGCTCTTGTTTTCGTTGTTCATAATACAAATTATCCTGTTGCCGTTTCTGCTCCATCATGTATTCTGCGTTGTTTCGACTTTCAGTTTGCCTTTCACGTTCATAATTTTCTTCTCTTTGTTTCCATGTTCTAAGATTACCTTCTACATCTTCATCATCATGACTATAACTGCTATCCCCCCCTGAATCCGAATCCGTAAAAAGTGAAAGCACAAACAAAACAGCGGCTCCGATTGCTAAGCCTTCGAGCAACGTAATGGAATGACCCTCAGGCTCAACCGATTTGGCTTTGTTGGTGTTTTTTGCCTGTACTTGACGATTGGGATTGCTTAAAGCTGTAGCTACGGGTTGAGCAGGGGATATGGAAGGTTTTTGAAAAACCATTCGGCTGCTCAAAAAAACAACCATTAAAAAGAGGGTCAGACGCCTGCGCGTAGAGCGCCCTTGGACGGGGTGATTGAAAGTGGACATGAGCGTTTAGAAGAATAGGACTGTTACTTTTTGAAAGGAGCGACTCGTACCTGAAACTTACCGTTGGTGACGGACAAATTGGCTTTCTTACCATCCTGATGCACCAACGTACCCCTGAAAGTACCGGTTACGATGTTATTTTTGTAGGAAGTCAATACCACTTCGTTATCACTGTTGGCCTCCCACAAATCTTTTTGGAAGGGCACAGCGAAAATGAAAACTCCTTGTCTTCTGCTGTCAATGACGTATTTGCCCAATTTCCCATCCCAACCACCGATACTCATGGATAAGTAAGCATCAGTGGCTTCGGCAGGGACTGAGAAAAAAATGATCATGGGTTTGTCATCATCATCGTAATCAAAACCTGCATTTATGGCATCATTATCGGTGTATTTCTTACCGTTGATTTCGTAAGAGATGACACCGTGGGCATTGGGATCAACGCCCGAGGGATCTATAACCTCCTCGCCTGATTTTTTACAACCCGAAAGGATTAAAACAAGCACCATACAGCCACAGGCAACTGCCCGTTGGGAATAGCGGAAAGTGAGATTTTTCATTAGATGGGAAGATTAAAAATTAAAGACTTTTGAATGACCAGTGGTATATATTCACTACTGATATTTTGGGTGCGTCTCGAAAATAGGCTGACCAGCTTAAAGCTGTATAGGCCATTCCACTCGGGAAATTTGTATTGATAAATTGTATTAGCCACTACTTAATCTGACAGTTGTGGCTTAACTTACAGTTTGCTGTGTGAAAAGAAAAACAGGTTCAATTCTTTTTTCCCAAGCTAACTTAGCCGAATCAATAAATGTTTGATAGGGTG
>JACCEC012261364.1_pt1 | contig 36920 bp, 41 predicted proteins | sample 7450121 | NCBI WGS metagenome assembly JACCEC01 (sample SAMN15323455, study PRJNA562643) | freshwater metagenome | isolation source: river surface water | place: USA:Blue River Watershed | collected 2017-08-18 | reverse complement strand
TCGATGGCGAGATGGCAATCCTCTGCGTTGAAGGTCGTCTGGGCGTCAATGCTCACGGACGACGAATGATGCTGGAAGCGGGAGAACTGCTTTATCTTGAAGGTGGCGTACTGCACGCGATGGATGCAGAAGGAGACAGCTCGGCGCTGCTGATACTGACGCGCAATACCTGAAGTGATTAATGTTCGGCCCGCGCTTCTCGTGCCAGCAGTTGCTCAATGGCCTTTGCTGGCGCCTCCGCATTAAACAGCACTCGTGCCACAGCCTCAACAATCGGCATGTCGATATGATGCTGACTTGCCAGTGTCTGCACCGCTTGCACGCAACGCACGCCCTCAGCTACATGACCGAGCTGCTCGACGATAATCTGCAGCGATTTACCTGCTGCAAGACCCAGACCGACCTGACGATTACGCGACAGATCGCCGGTACAGGTCAGTATCAGGTCACCCACGCCGGTCAGTCCCATGAACGTTTCCATACGGCCGCCCAGCGCTGTGCCCAGGCGCGTGATCTCGGCCAGCCCACGCGTGATCAATGCAGCACGCGCATTCATTCCCAGCCCGAGGCCGTCGGCGATACCGGTCGCGATCGCAAGAATGTTTTTCACCGCGCCACCGACTTCGACGCCGACCAGATAATCCGTCGAATACACGCGAATGGCGCCACCATGCACCGCGCTGACGACCTGCTCGCGCAACGCCTTGTCGGGCGAGCCGATCGTGAGCGCGCAGGGCAGGCCGCGCGCGACTTCCTGCGCAAATGACGGGCCCGACAATGCACCGGCCGGCAGCTCGCGGCCGAGCACCTGTTGCACGACCTGATGCGGCAGCATTGCGGTGCCTTCTTCAAGGCCTTTGCACAGCCAGACCACATTGCCCACATCATGTGACGCCAGCGAAGCTGCCAGCGGACGTAGCCCGGCTAAAGACGCGGCAATGATCAGCAGACCACCTCGCGCATGTGCGACGGCTTCGGAAAGATCAGCGCTCACGTGTATTGCCTCGGGCAAGATCATGCCCGGCAGATAGCGGGCATTCTGGCGCGACGTGTGCATTTCGGCGATGGCCTGCGCATCGCGGCTCCAGAGCAGTACCGGATGCCGGTGAGACAGTGATAACGCCAGTGCCGTGCCCCAGGCTCCGGCACCGAGCAGAGTAATGTTCATCGGAGAAATTGGGTAAGAAGAGTGTGCGCGACGCGGGAAGGGCTCAGTCGCCCCAGACGTCGGTAGACTTTACGTAGCCCGTCTCGCCATCGCGATGCCTGACTTTGATCCATGCAGAGCTGATGGGTTCGGCGAGTTCGAGCAATACACCCTTCGCAGCCGTGAATACGACCGGCGCGGTGTCAGTGGCCGAGGAGCGCGCGCTGAGCTGCGCCACCTCAACGATGAAGGTACGGCGCGGACTCAGTGAGCGGCTCTCCATCCAGCTGAGATCGCCCGCCGCATCACGAACGCGCGTCCATTCGCCATTGGCGAACACGATTTCTACCGGCATGCCGGCAGGTGCAACGTAAAGCTTGCGTGATTTCTGCGCGGGCGCGTCGTACATTACAGCCGGACCAGGCCCGACGGATTTGAAGTCTGCTGCGCCGGCAGCACCGCCTGCCGCTGCAAGCCAGAGCGCGGCGGGCAGGACAAGCTGGTGTGTGCGACGCATGAGATTCAGTGCTGAGCGGTCGATGCCTGAGCCAGCGCCTGCTTGCGCTGGTGATAGAAGGCTTCGAAGTTGATTTCGTTCAGATGAATCGGCGGGAAGCCGGCACGGGTCACCATGTCGGCGATGTTCGCGCGCAGGTAAGGATAAAGAATGTTCGGGCAGGCGATGCCCAGCAGCGGATCCATCTGGTCTTCGGGAATATTGCGCACCTCGAAGATGCCTGCTTCTTTGCACTCAACGAGGAAGGCGACCTTGTCGCGGATCTTTGCGGTGACGGTGACAGTGATCGTCGCCTCATGAATGCCGTCGGCCAGTTTCTCTGCGCCGATGTCAATCGCCACTTCCATGCTCGGTCCTTCCTGCTCCAGGAAAATGGCAGGCGAGTTCGGCTGCTCCAGCGACAGATCTTTCAGGTAGATGCGCTGAATATTGAAGATGGGCTGATCCGCGCCGGGCTGGTTCTGTTGTTCGGACATGAAGCTCTTTCGTCAGTAAGTGAAAAAATCAGCAGGAAACGTAAAACTATGCACCCTGCAACAAGGGGTCGAGCTTGCCTTCGCGATCCAGCGCAGACAGATCATCAAAGCCGCCAACGTACGTATCGCCGATATAAATTTGCGGCACCGTGCGGCGGCCGGTTTTTTCCATCATCGAGACCCGTTGCTCGGGCTCGAGGTCGACACGTATTTTTTCGATTGCCTCTATCCCTTTGGCCTTCAGCAAACGCTCGGCCATGTTGCAGTAGGGGCAGACTGCAGTGGTGTACATGAGTACTCTGGCGCTCATCGCTGGATGCTCCCTTCGTGTATCAATTCGTATGCTCGTAGGTCAATCAATGCTGTCGCTGGCGGATTCAGGCAGCAGTCGGCAATCCCTGTGACTGCCATTCGGCGTAGCCGCCGCTCAGTACATAGACTTCACCAAAACCAGCGCGCCGGAATTCGGACGCGGCGCGGCCGGCGCGCGGTCCGGTCTGACAGATCAGCAGGACCGCATGTGATTTGTCGAGTTCGGCAATGCGTTTGCCGAGCTCACTCAGCGGAATGTTTTTCGAGTTGCGCAGATGTCCGCCCTTGTATTCATCCGGCGTGCGCACATCAATGATGCTCACCTTGCCCTTGTTGAGCAGCTGTACTGCTTGCAGTGTGGTCAGCGAGTTTTTGCCACGAGTCAGTGTGGGCCAGGCCAGTGCGCCCCCTGATACCAGCGCTATCAGGATGAGCCAGATATTGTCAATCAAGAATTTCACGACGATCCCATCGTTTGCAACAAGCTGGGCATTATAAAATAGAAGGTAGAAATCATTCAGCGGTCCTTTCGGTCGTTTTACATCCCCTGACGCCTTTTCCCCTCATCCCGCCCATTTTTCAGTCCCCATGTACAAAATTGTTCTGATGCGCCATGGCGAGTCCACCTGGAATCGCGAAAATCGTTTCACCGGCTGGACCGACGTTGACCTCACTGACAAAGGTATTGAAGAAGCCCGCCATGCCGGCAAGCTCCTGAAGGAAGCGGGTTTCACTTTCGACCTGACCTACACATCGGTGCTCAGGCGCGCAATCCGCACGCTGTGGGTAACGCTCGATGAAATGGACCTGATGTGGCTGCCAACCAGGCACAGCTGGCGCCTGAACGAGCGGCACTATGGCGCATTGCAAGGACTGAACAAGGCCGAGACTGCCGCACAATATGGCGACGATCAGGTACTTGTCTGGCGCCGAAGCTATGATATTCCGCCGATGCCGCTCGACGCTGCCGATCCGCGCGCCTCGTTCTCTGATCCGCGCTATGCCGACCTCGCACGCGATCAGATACCACTGACCGAATGCCTGAAAGATACCGTCGCCCGCGTGCTGCCTGTCTGGAGTGAATCGATCGCGCCGGCGATCCGCGCTGGCCGGCAGATTCTGGTCTCCGCACACGGCAACAGCCTGCGCGCACTCATCAAGTACCTCGACGGCATCTCGGATCAGGATATCGTCAGTCTGAACATTCCGAACGGCCAGCCGCTGGTCTATGAGCTCGACGCCGATCTCAAGCCAATCCGCAGCTATTACCTCGGCGATGCGGCGGCGATCGAGGCGGCGATGAAAGCGGTCGCCAGCCAGGGCAAGGCCAAGTAAGGAATGCCACGATCCGACACGAGGATACGTCTGCTGGCTGCAGCGTGGGCTGCGGTACTGTCGCTGTCGGTTGCGCACGCTGAGACCAGCGTCAAGTCAGCCGAGCGCGCACGACAGAAGCAGGCCGCCGAAGAAGAGCGTGCTGAGCTGCGCAAAAAACTCAGCAACCTGAAAGAAGACATCGTCCGCACCGAAAAGGCTCGCGGACACGCGGCCGATGCACTCTCGGCGTCCGAGGCGGCAATCTCGACGGCCAATCGCAAGCTGCGCGAGCTGGCCGGCGAGCAGGAAAGAACGCAGCGTCGTCTGGCAAAACTCTCTGTCAGTCAGGAAACTCTGGCAGCTGCGGTGCGCCAGCAGCGCGAACGCCTCGCGCGCATGTTGCGCGAGCAGTACGCGAACGGCCAGGATGATCGCGTGCGTCTGCTGCTCTCCGGCGATAACCCGAACCGCATGGCGCGCGAGCTCCGCTATCTTGGCTATGTGTCTGCAGAACAGGTCAAGGCGATCGACGAATTGCAGCAGAACCTGGCCGCGATCGAGGCGAACCGACAAGAAGCGGAAGAAGCGCGCAATGCGCTGCAAGATATCGCCGACGAACAGCGCGAGCAGAAAGCGCTGCTGGAAAAAGAAAAGAGCAAACGCAAGCAGCTGCTGGTTCAGCTGTCGGACAAGCTCAGCGCACAGCGCAGAGAGGCCGGCAGTCTCGCGCGCGACGAAGAGCGCCTGGGCGCGCTGGTCGACAAACTGGCGACCTTGATCGCGCAGCAGCGCAAGGCCGAAGAAGAAGACGCCCGAAAGCGGGCCCGGGCAGAGGCACGCGAGCGGGAAAAGCTCGCGGCAAAATCTCGCAACACGGACAAAACCGGTGACAAAGGTGCAGACAAGCTGGCAGAGAAGCGTGGCGACAAGCCGGCAGCCAAGCTTTCACCAAGAGATGCAGAGGCAGAGTCCGACCGCGCCACGGCCACACCCGCGCCGGCTCACGATGGCAGCGGCTTCGCCAGCCTGAAAGGCAAGCTCAGGATGCCGGTGAAAGGCGAGCTGCTGGCCAGTTTCGGCGCGCGACGTGCCGACGGCCCGAGCTGGAAAGGCTTGTTCATCAAGGCCGCCGAAGGCAGCGAAGTAAAAGCCGTTGCAGCGGGCGAAGTCATCTTCGCCGACTGGATGCGTGGCTTTGGCAACCTGCTGATCGTCGATCACGGCGGCCAGTACATGAGCATCTATGGCAACAACCAGTCACTGCTGCGACGCCCCGGCGACAAGCTCAAAGCCGGCGACACGATAGCCACGGTGGGGAATAGCGGCGGCAATGAACAATCAGGTTTATACTTTGAACTCCGTTTTCAGGGGCGAGCACTCGACCCCGCGGGTTGGATCAACAGGTGAGACATGGGTAACAGACTGAAGAATGTTGGACTGATAGGGCTGGGTCTGGTGGCAGGCATCGCCGGCTCCATGCAGTTCGACGCACTGGCCCAGCGCAGTGCCGGCACGCCGCTGCCCGTCGAAGAGCTGCGCCAGCTGGCGGATGTGTTCGGCCTGATCAAGTCCGACTATGTCGAACCGGTTGAGGACAAAAAGCTGCTGACCGAAGCCATCTCGGGCATGGTCGCTTCGCTTGATCCGCATTCTGCCTACCTGGACAAAAAAGCATTCAAAGAACTGCGCGAAGGTACGCAGGGCAAATTCGTCGGCCTCGGCATCGAGGTCGGCATGGAAGATGGCTATGTGAAGGTCATCGCACCAATCGAAGATTCGCCAGCGTACAAGGCCGGCCTGAAAGCCGGCGATCTGATCACGCGGCTGGACAGCACGCCAGTCAAAGGTATGACGCTGGACGAAGCGGTCAAGCGCATGCGCGGCGAACCCAACACCAAAATCACTCTGACGGTGGCGCGCAAGGATGAAGACAAGCCGCTGTTGATCACGATCGTGCGCCAGGAAATCCGTGTGCAGAGCGTCAAAGGCAAGATCGTCGAGCCCGGCTTCGGCTGGATCCGTGTGTCGCAGTTCCAGGAACCCACGGTCGAAGACCTTGCGAAGAAAATCAGCCAGCTGTACCAGCAGGATTCTCATCTGAAGGGACTGGTGCTGGATCTTCGCAATGATCCGGGCGGCGTGCTGCCGGGCGCGATCGGCGTGTCCGCCGCCTTCCTGCCAAAGGATGTGGCAATTGTCTCCACCAATGGCCAGCTGCCGGATTCGAAGGCGACGTATTACGCGCGCCGCGAATACTATGCGAACCGCGTCGGCGGCGATCCGCTATCGAAGCTGCCGGAAGCAGTCAAGAAGATCAAGATGGTCGTGCTGGTGAATTCCGGTTCGGCGTCCGCCTCCGAGATTGTTGCCGGCGCGCTGCAGGACTACAAACGCGCGACCATCATGGGCACGCAAACTTTCGGCAAAGGCTCGGTGCAGACCATACGCCAGCTCTCGGCTGATACGGCGGTCAAGCTGACGACCGCACGTTACTACACGCCGAATGGCCGCTCGATTCAGGCCAAGGGCATCGTGCCTGATCTGCTGGTCGATGAATACGCCGATGGTGATGGCCTGAACGGTCTGCGGCTGCGCGAAGCTGATCTGCAGAAGCACTTGTCGAACGATAAAGACAAGGACGCTGGCAATGGCGCGAACATCATTGACGAGCTGGAAGAACAGAAACGCCTTGCGGCACTCGAGAAAAAGCGCAAACCACTCGAATACGGCAGCAAGGAAGACTTTCAGCTTGCACAGGCACTCAATCACCTGAGAGGCCAGCCGGTGCAACTGTCCAAAACGGCGAAGGTCGAAAGCAAGAAAGAATCGACCATCAACAATCCGGATGGCAACGGCGAAAAGAAATAAGCGCTGCTGATTCGTTCCGTCGTCGCCAAGACCGCCGATGGAGATTGACTCAGCAATGGGTCGTTCTGGCAATATTCAACCGTCATGTATCCCGGCTTTCGCTGGGATGACGGCTTTTAGCGCCAACCCCTCTAATATCGTCATCCCAGCAAAAGCTGGGATCCACGGCCCTTGTGTCAGCCGCTAATTCCTCGCTTTACTGACCCTCGAATGAACGACCAGCAATTGCAGCGCTACTCGCGCCATATCCTGCTCGACGAGATCGGAATCGATGGCCAGGAAAAACTGCTGGCCGCACATGCACTCGTGATCGGCGCGGGCGGACTGGGCTCGCCTGTGGCGCTTTATCTCGCTTCCGCGGGCATCGGCAAGATCACGCTGGTCGATGATGATGAAGTCGACCTGACTAACCTGCAACGCCAGATCGCCCACACCACAGCACGCGTGGGGCAGGCCAAGGTCGAGTCCGCGAAACAAGCGCTGCAGCAAATTAACCCCGAAGTCACCGTGATCGCGCTGCGGGAGCGCGCGGATCAGGCGCGGTTGCAGGCGTTGGTGTCATCGGCCACGGTGGTGCTCGACTGCACCGATAATTTCGCGACTCGCCATGCGATCAACCGTGCCTGCGTCGCGGCACGTGTGCCGCTGGTGTCTGGTGCAGCCATACGCATGGATGGGCAAGTGGCGGTGTTCGACCCGCGCTCTGACGAAACTGCCTGCTATGCCTGCCTGTTCCCGCCGGACCAGCAGTTCGAGGAAGTTGCCTGCTCGACGATGGGTGTATTCGCACCACTGGTGGGCATCATTGGCACCCTGCAGGCAGCCGAAGCGTTGAAACTGGTGGCAGGAATCGGCGATTCGCTGGCGGACCGCCTGTTGCTGCTGGACGCGCGCAGCATGGAATGGACCAGCATACGTACAAAGCGCAGCGCGGATTGCGCTGTGTGCGGAGGAAAATAAGCCGACGGCTTTTCAGGCGGACAGCAAGCTCAGCATCAGCATGCCGCCCTCTGACGGGCGCTGCTGGAATCCGCTCTTGGCGAAACGATGCCAGCGGCCGATAACAAAAGCCATCATTACACCCGCGCGTGCAGCACTTTCGGCGTCCGGTATCGCACCCTGCGTCGCGGCCAGCTTCCAGGCCTGCCGTAGCGCCAGTTCGACGCGCTCGACGAATTGGTTCATCCTCACCTGCAGGCGTTCATCTTCATTGACCAGCGCATCACCGATCAATACCTTGGTCATTCCGGCATTCTGTTCGGCGAAATCGAGCAGCACGCCAGCGATGCTCAGCGCCTGAGCCCGACCATTCTCTTCGTTGCCGGTGATCTGATTAATCAGGGTAAAAATCGTGGTCTCGATGAACTCGATCAGGCCTTCGTACATCTGCGCCTTGCTGGCGAAATGACGATACAGCGCCGCTTCGGACACATCCAGCCGGGCAGCCAGCGCTGCCGTGGTGATCTTCTCACCCCTGGGATTTTCCAGCATCTGTGCGAGTGCCTGCAGTATCTGCAGCTTGCGTTCACCCGGTTTCATGTTGGCCATGGTTGTTCTCGGTCGAGCAATCAGTTCAGCAGCCCGCGCGGATCGCCCGCCGGGAAAGGTGGGATGCTTGATGTAATGTAACTCAGACTGGGCCAGCCTTGGAATTTGTCCCGTTGGGACTATGCGTCAGCAGAGCGCCAGTCGAGACAGACGCCGGGGAAGCTGGCCCAGGGATTTCACTTTGATGTCCGCAAAGACAGGCCGTCCGGCGCTCGCCGGGAGAAAGCCGGTGAACCACACAGTGCGCAACCCGAGTGCGCGCGCAGACTTCAGATTGGCCAGCGTGTCCTCGACCAGCACACAGCGCCGCGCGGACAAGCCCTCGCGGGCGAGCAGCTTGCGTAACAATAACCGCGAAGGCTTGGGCCGCAATTGCCGGTGCACGACCATCGATTCAATCGGCAAATGCCCGGAAAAATGCCGATGCAAGCCCAGATGGCGCAGCACATGGTGCGCATAGCTGGACGGTGCATTGGTCAGCAGGATCTTGCGCCCCGGCAGCCGTCTCAGCATGCGTGCGATCCCGCGCTCGGCACGGATCATCGCTGAAAGATCGTCAAACTGATGCGCATCGCGCAGAAAATCTTCGGAGCGCACCGCATGATGGCGCATCATGCCCAACAGCGTCGCGCCGTAGCGCTGCCAATAGGCGATGCGCACAGCATTAACGGCATCGGGGTGTGAAGGCTGGTCTTCGGATTCGAGCACGCGCGCAATCAGCGCATTCATGTTGCGGTTAATTGCCGGGAAAATCGCATGCGAAGCGTCGTGCAGAGTGTTGTCCAGATCGAACAGCCAGACGAGGTCGCGCTTCAAGGAGAAGTCTGGTGCCGTGAAAGAGCAGCTCAGTGCGAGCGGATCATGGTGCCGAACGCTTGCTCGGTCAGCACTTCCAGCAGCAGCGAATGCTCGATACGCCCATCGATGATGTGCACGGTATTGACGCCCGACTTCGCGGCATCCAGCGCTGAAGAGATCTTGGGCAGCATGCCACCGGAAATCGTGCCATCTTCAAACATTTCGTCGATCTCGCGCGCGGACAAATCGGTCAGCAGCTGGCCGTTCTTGTCCATCACGCCGGGGATGTTGGTCATCATGATCAGCTTTTCGGCACGCAGTATCTCGGCGATCTTGCCGGCGACCAGATCGGCATTGATGTTGTAGGCCTGACCGTCTTCGCCAAAACCGATGGGCGAGATGATGGGAATGAAAGCATCGTCCTGCAGCGCCTTGACGACCGCCGGATTGATCGCTTCGATCTCGCCGACAAAACCGATGTCGAGGAACTCGCCGGGATGCTCTTTGTCGGGCATTTGCATCTTGCGCGCACGTATCAATCCGCCATCCTTGCCAGTCAGACCCACCGCCTGCCCGCCGTAATGATTGATCAGCATGACGATGTCCTGCTGAACCTCACCGCCCAGCACCCATTCGACAACCTCCATCGTCTCTTCATCGGTAATGCGCATGCCCTGCACGAACGTACCCTGCTTGCCGATTTTTTTCAGTGCGTTATCGATCTGCGGACCGCCGCCATGTACCACGACTGGATTCATCCCCACCAGTTTCAGCAGAATCACGTCGCGCGCGAAACCATGCTTCAGACGCTCTTCCGTCATTGCATTACCGCCGTATTTGACGACGATGGTCTTGCCGTGAAACTTGCGGATATAGGGCAGGGCTTCGGCAAGAATTTCGGCCTTGATCTCAGGGGCGATGGTGGTGATGGACATTACAGTGGCAGTGGTGGGGCGTGGGTAAGAGCAGAATTCAGCAGAATTTTACAGCCAAATGACGTGTGATCTGCGCTTTGATCGTCCCCAACTGCATTTGCTTTTCCGGGCAGACGGCGTTAGCCTCGCGCAAAACCCGGTCGAGGTGACTTCATGAGCAAGTGCGTGAAATGCGAACAGGAATTCCATTGCGCGATGGCGGATGGAGAGAACGGCAAGCCCTGCTGGTGTACGACTCTGCCGGTGATTCCCGCTGCCGCACTGGCTGACGCGGGGGGTGATGGGAGCGCGTGCTTCTGTCCGGACTGTCTGCAGGCGATCGCTCGTCAGGCAGGCATACTGCCCTTGTAGCGATTCAGCCCTCAGGGTGTGCTGCAGCTGCGAATCTCGGCGCCAGGGAAATCCGGCAGCATGGCTTTGAGTTCCGGCTTGTCGTCGGCGACCAGGCCCTGCAATCGATACGCATAGCGCGCTGAATTGAGCGGATGCTCCTCGATGCGCGCATCGCTGATGCCAGCCTTTTTCAGACTCTCCAGCTGGGCGAGCGCCAGTTCGCCGCTGCTGAACAATCCGACCGAAATGCCCCAGCGTCTGGAGATTGGCTCTTTCACCACCGAGACATCATTGAATCCCTGCGCGCGCAACTGTGCGAGCCGGCGGTTAGCGCTGGCCTCGTCAGGCTGGGGCGGAATGAACACCAGACTGGACGTAGGGGGCTGCACCATCTGCTTGGCCGGTAGGGACGGCAGCTTCAGTCGCGCCAGGCGAGCTTCGAATTTGGCTGCGGTCGCGCTGTTGAAGTTACCGATTTCGGTGCATGCCGGGGCCGGCGCAGTGGGTGCTGATGCGCTTGTGAGCGGGTTCGACAATAGACGAATGCTGTCCGGCTTGACCTGCTGCGCAAGACGCTCCGGCTCCAGCGATGACAAGCCCGGCAGCGGACCCGGCATCAGAGTCAGCAGTACCAGATTGGACAACAACAGCACCCAAAACAAAAACCTGAAGATCGCCATCAGGAAGCTCCCGCAACAGAGGCATGTAAGCCAAGTAACACCAGATTATCCACTGCGTCGCAGGGGAAGGGCAAATGCGGGACGATGTAGGGTGCTGCACCGCCGGAGATTACACAACGTGCGGCCGGGTCGTGCCGCTGCATCATCGCCTGTGCGATCGCACCGACCTGTGCAGACAGGCAGCCGCTGATGATCGCGTCCTGCGTATTATCAGCAAACACGCGTTCGCGCTTCGCGGCCTCGACGGCGGGCAGCAATGCGGTATTGACCGCCAGCGAGTTCGCCATCGTGCCCAGCCCGGGCACGATCATCCCGCCGATGAAACGTCCATCTGCTTCTAGCGCATCAATGGTGGTGGCCGTGCCGCAGGTAACGACCAGCAGCCGCTCACCGGGGAACCGATGACGGCCGCCGATCAGCGAAGCAAAACGGTCGCTGCCCAGTTGCATGGGCTGTGCGTAAGTATTCTTGACGCCTGCGCATTCCGGCTGAGCGCGGAACCAGCGTATCACTTCATCCCGCACACCAAACCGCGCAAGGCTATCGCGCAAACGATTGCCAAGCGCATCGCCAGCCACATTCGATATCAGCACTTCGGTGACCGGCAGACTGGCCCATGCAGCATCGAGTTGCGCGTAGTCAGTGTGCGCGCTGCTGCCGAACGACCGCCATTGTCCCGGCAACTCGCCGGATGCGGCCAGCGCCCATTTGATACGCGTATTGCCTGCGTCAACCAGCAGCAGCATGCGCGCCTCCCTGTGACAGAGGAACATCCGCAGCACGTAGCGACACATCTCCTGCAGTGATCATGATGCGACCTGCTGTCGTTTCCAGCAGGAGCCGGCCGCTGTCGTCAATGCCGCGTGCGACACCCTCCTGCAGCACAGCACCTTGCTCGATGATGCGAACCGTCTGATCCTGGTACGCATGCAGTGCCTGCCAGCGCCCAACGAACGGCGACAGTCCGTCACGATCAAACACAGACAGCGCAGTGTTCAGCCCGTCTGCGAGGCTGGCGAGCAATCCATTACAGTCAGTCGCCGTATTGCCATCATCCGGCGCAAACGAAGATTGCAGCACCGCCGACGCATGCCCGACCAAGCTATCGCGCTCGCGGTTGGGCCGCACATTCAGTCCTATTCCTATGACAGCCCAGATCAAAACGCCGGATGGTGCTGGCTGCTGCACGGTTTCGATCAGAATGCCACCCAATTTTCTGCCGTCGAGCAGCAAATCATTCGGCCATTTCAACTGAACGGGCCAGCCCATCACGCGCAAGGTGTCGGCGACGGCAACGCCCACCGCCAGCGATAGGCCAGACAATCGGGCCAGAGGTGCGTGACATGGCCAAGCTAGCGAAAAGCTCAGACTGTCTCCGGGCGCGGAATGCCAGCTGCGGCCGGCACGTCCGCGGCCAGCGGTCTGCACTTCAGCGGCGAGCAGGGTCGGACCCTGGAGGTGGGCCGTGCGTGCGCGCAATGCGGTATTGGTGGAAGGTATCGAGGCTATCACTTCGATGCACATCCCCTGCCTTGCGGCGAGAGAGCGTTCGGCAATCGAATCGGCGTTCAGTGCTGGCGTCATGCCCGCATTGTATCGGCAGCATGGGTGACGCTGCGCGGAAACTCACCTACACTTGCCTTCATGTCTCCACCTTTCATGCCCCACGCAAAAACGCCTGAATCCGTCATCAATACTGACAGCAAGGCGTCAGCATCGGTGCGCGCAGCCCTGGTGTTCTATGCAATGCTGGTTGTCTATGCCAGTTGTTTTCCGTTTTCCGGATGGCATGACAATGGTCTGCTGCCATGGACGTATCTGGGCGAGCACATGCCGCATTACTGGACAGGCTTTGATCTTGCCGTCAACGTGGTTGGCTATGTTCCTCTCGGCGCGCTGGCGGTGCTGGCGATGTACCCGAGACTCCGCGGCGGAGCAGCTATTCTGTTTGCCAGCGTGGCAGGCATGCTTCTGGCGATGCTGCTGGAGGCAGTGCAAAGCTATCTGCCATCACGCGTGCCCAGCAATCTCGATCTGATGACAAATACCAGCGGTATGCTCATCGGTGCCCTCGTGGGCGAGGCGCTGCGTTCACCGGTACTGGAGCAAAGCCGCCTTCGCGAGCTCCGGCGTGCATGGTTCTCGGAACAAGCCAGTCGCGGGCTGATCGTGGTGTCGCTATGGCCGCTTGCGCAGATTTTTCCGCAACCCTATCTGTTCGGTCACGGACAGCTGCTGGGAACGCTATCGCGATGGCTGTCGGACTGGCTGGAGACTCCTGTGGACTTAAGCCTGTGGCTATGGAGCGAGCTCGGCTCAGGCATCGAACATTACTTTCCTGCGGAAGTCATCGTCACCGCCTGTGGCATGACCGGCGCGGTGCTGACCTTGCTGTGCCAGACACGTCGTCATGCGCCGAAAACCATGCTGGCCATCGTGTTGCTGATGGCTGCCCTGGGAGTAAAAACGCTCGCACATGCCATCCTGTTTGATCCGGACGATGCGCTCGGCTGGCTCACACCCAGCGCCACCAGTGGTTTGCTGATCGGTATGGTGATGCTCGCTGGCCTGTCATTTGCGCCACCCCTAGCACAGCGACGCGCAGCCATTTTCACGCTCTCGCTCGGGCTGCTGGTAATGAATATCATGCCCGCCAATCCCTACTTCATGTCTACATTGCAGGAATGGGTGCAGGGACGGTTCCTCAACTTCAACGGCGCTGCGCATTTCCTGTCGCTGACATGGCCATTGTTTGCGCTCTGGTTCCTCACGCACAGCAGCCATCATGCTGCACCTCATACCGCATCACACACCGCGTCCCACGCTCCCCGGCAGGACGCATAATGCACTTTCAGCCGGTGTATGATGCCTGCCTTTGGGAATACCTGAGCAGATCATCATGACTGACAAGCCTTACTACCAACATCATGTATTCGTCTGTATCAATCAGCGAGAAGACGGACGTCCCTGCTGCCACGATCGCGGCTCTGCAGGAATTCAGGAATACGCAAAAAAACGGCTCAAAGCACTGGACATGAACGGCCACGGCAAGATTCGTATCAACAAAGCCGGCTGCCTCGATCGCTGCGAGGAAGGCCCGGTGCTGGTGGTGTATCCGGAAGCTGTCTGGTACACCTATGTCGATCAGCAGGATATCGACGAGATCATCGACAGCCATCTGATGGGCGGCAAGGTGGTAGAGCGCCTGAAAATCTGAGCATGAACGCACAGACTCAGTCATTCACGTTACAAGGAGCGGCGGGGCCGCTGGAATGCAAGCTTGATCTGCCGCCCGAGACAGCGCCGCGCGGCATCGCGCTGATTGCGCATCCTCATCCGCTGTATGGCGGCACGATGGACAACAAGGTTGTGCAGACGCTGGCGCGGGCTTTCATCGCGCTCGGCTACGTGAGCGTGCGAATGAATTTTCGCGGTGTTGGCGAATCGGGCGGCGTGCATGACGAGGGACGCGGCGAAACAGACGACATGGCACAGCTGCATACGCATATGTGTTCGCAGTTTCCCGGCTTGCCCGTGGCGCTGTCAGGATTTTCCTTTGGCACTTTCGTGTTGTCGCAACTGCAGAAACGTCTGGAGCAGCAGGGTCACCCCGCTGAACGACTGGTGCTGGTAGGCTGCGCGGCCGGCAAATGGGCGCTGCCCACGGTCCCTGCAAATACTCTCCTCATCCATGGCGAGCAGGATGACACGATACCGCTGGCCGATGTGCTCGACTGGGCCCGGCCGCAAGATCTGCCTGTCGTGGTGATTCCCGGCGCCGATCATTTTTTCCACCGAAAGCTTCATCACATCAAGCAATGGGTGCTTGATCTCTGGTCACGCTGACGCTGTACAGAGGCTATAATCGGGCACACTTGTCCGCTGTTTTTTTCCGCACTTCACGAATGAAAAAATTCCTCGCGGCCTGCGCCGCCTGCCTGATGGTGGGCATGGCCGCCGCCCAGTCCCTGCCCGCTCCCACCATCGCCGCACGCTCCTGGCTGTTGCTGGATGCGACCAGCAATCAGGTCCTCGCCTCTCAGGATCCCGATCAGCGCATCGAACCCGCATCACTGACGAAGATCATGACCGCGTATCTGGCGTTTTCTGCAGTGCGCGACAAGAAGCTTGATCTGAACCAGACGATCAATGTGTCGGTGAACGCCTGGAAGGTGGATGGCGACAGCTCGAAAATGTTCATCGAGCCGAATACGGCTGTGCGCGTCAATGACCTGCTATACGGTCTGATCGTCCAGTCGGGCAATGATGCTGCAGTGACGCTGGCCGAGGCAGTCGCTGGCAGCGTGCCGGCATTTGCCGATCTGATGAACCGTGAGGCGCAGCGCATGGGTCTGAAGAATACGCGCTTTGCAAACCCGCACGGCCTTCCTGACGCAAACAACTATTCGACTGCTCGAGATCTGTCAGTGCTGGCGTCGCGGCTGATCGCCGATTTCCCCGAGTTTTACAAAATTTACTCAACCAAAAGCTTTACCTACAACCGCATCACTCAGCCCAACCGCAATCGTCTGCTATGGCTGGACCCGACGGTTGACGGCATGAAGACCGGACATACGCAAGCCGCCGGTTATTGCCTGATCGCGTCCGCACGCCGCGCGAATGGCAAGAATGAGCGCCGACTGATCTCGGTCGTGCTGGGTACCGAGTCGGATGCCGTGCGTGCGCAGGAGAGTCAGAAGCTGCTGAACTGGGGCTTCATGAATTTCGATTCTTTCAAGATCTACTCGAAAGGGCAGACCGTACTGACCTCATCGGTCTGGAAGGGCTCGCAGGGGGATGTGAAGCTCGGGTTCAATCATGATGTGTATGTGAGCCTGCCACGCGGCTACAGCCCCAAACTGAAACCGGTAGTCGAGCGCACCGATCCTCTGGTAGCACCCATTCCGCAGTACAGCCGTGTGGGTACGCTGAAGATGATGGCCGATGGCAAGGTCGTCAGCGAAATCCCGCTGCAGGCGCTGGAACAGGTCAATCAGGCGACGATCTTCGGCCGGGCATTCGACTCAGTACGCCTGATGGTGATGAAGGGCGTATCCTTCTGATCCACCACAAAGGAGAGGACGATGACGAATCCGCATCCTGAAAAAAGCCTGATCGAATATCCGTGTGACTTTCCGATCAAGATCATGGGCGCGATGCAAGAAAGTTTTGCCGAAACCATAGTGGATGTCGTTACGCTGCATGACCCAGAATTCCACGCAGGCAAGATGGATATGCGTCCTTCAACCAAGGGTAACTACCTGTCGCTGACTGTCACGGTGCGCGCGACCAGTCGCGAGCAGCTCGACACTCTGTATCGCGCGCTGTCATCGCATCCGATGGTCAAGATCGTGCTGTAAGACGCTGAATGAGCGACACGCTGATACGGCAGCGCGGCACCGAGGACTACGAGACTACGTTCGCTGCTATGCGCGCATTCACCGATACGCGCGACGCTCGCACCCCGGATGAACTATGGATCGTTGAGCATCCGCCAGTGTTTACACTGGGGCTCGGGGCTGACCACGCCCATGTGCTGAATGCACGCGAGATACCCGTTGTGCAGACCGACCGGGGTGGAGAGGTCACTTTTCATGGACCGGGCCAGGTCGTCATTTATTTGTTGTTCGACCTGCGTCGCGAAGGCCGAAAGCTGTTGCCACGCGACTTCGTTACCCGCATCGAGCAGGCCGTGATCGATACGCTCGAGGCGTATAATCTCGCGGGTGAGCGCAGACAGGGCGCACCCGGAATCTACATTGCCGAAGGCGAGTACAAGGGTGCAAAAATCGCAGCGCTAGGGCTGAAGATACGCGCCAATGGATGCACCTATCATGGCGTGTCACTGAATGTTGCAATGGATCTCGAGCCTTTTTCAAGAATCAATCCCTGTGGCTATCCCGGACTGGCAACGATCGACATGCAAACGCTGGGAATAGCGGCGCCTCTGGCTGAGGTGCAGCATGCACTGGCGACCCAACTGCAAAAACAACTGAGCATCTGATCATGGCTTACGACAACACGACCGCCCCTGCCTACAATCCGAACGAAAAACAAAAAGGTGCAGGCAAGACCGCACGCATACCAATCAAGATCGTTCCTGCAGAAAAACTGCCCAAGCCTGACTGGATACGAGTCAAAGCCGCATCGCCAACAACACGTTTCTATGAGATCAAGGATATTCTCCGCTCGAATAATCTGGTGACGGTCTGCGAAGAAGCATCCTGTCCCAATATCGGTGAATGCTTTGGCAAAGGCACAGCGACCTTCATGATCATGGGCGACAAATGCACACGCCGCTGCCCATTCTGCGATGTTGGTCATGGCAGGCCTGATCCGCTTGATCCGAAAGAACCCGAAAATCTCGCACGCACCATCGCCGCGCTCAAGCTCTCTTATGTAGTCATCACCTCAGTCGATCGCGATGATTTGCGCGATGGCGGCGCCGGCCATTTTGTGGAATGCATACAGCGGGTGCGTGAGCTCTCGCCCTCGACCCGCATCGAAATCCTCACACCGGATTTCCGTGGCCGCATGGATCGCGCGCTTGAAATTCTCAAAGCGGCGCCGCCGGATGTGATGAACCATAATCTCGAAACCGTGCCGCGCCTGTACAAAGAAGCGCGTCCGGGATCCGACTATGCTTACTCACTCAGTCTGCTGAAACGCTTCAAAGCGCTACATCCCGACACGCCGACTAAATCTGGGCTGATGGTGGGGCTGGGCGAGACAGATGAAGAAATTCTTCAGGTGATGCGCGATCTGCGATCGCATGATGTTGATATGCTGACCATAGGACAATACCTGATGCCGACCGGCGATCATTTACCGGTACGTCGTTACGTACATCCGGACATTTTCAAGATGTTTGAAGAAAAAGCTGCTGAGATGGGTTTCGCACATGCTGCGGTAGGTGCGATGGTGCGCAGCTCGTATCATGCAGATCAGCAGGCGCATCAGGCAGGCGTGAAATAAAAAAGCCCGCAAGGAAAGCGGGCTTTTAGAGACAGTGTCCGATAGCTCATCAGACAGATAATGCCTGCTCTATCAGCTTGTGCATCGAGGCGAATTCGGGAATGCCCACATAACGCTTCAATATGCTGCCATCCTTGCCGATCACGAACGTGGTCGGCGTCAGCTTCACATCACCGAAAGACTTCGCTGCGCTGCCATCCGTATCCAGCGCCACCTTGAATGGTAGCTGGCGAGTCTCGGTGTAGTTCAGCACATAGTTCGGCGGATCATAGCTCATCGCGACCGCGACAAATTCAAGGCCTTTATCTGCGTACTTGTTATAGGTCGCCACCATCTCAGGCATTTCGGCGACGCATGTCGTGCAACTGGTTGCCCAGAAATTCACCATCACTACCTTGCCGCGCAAGGATTCCAGCGCAATCTGTTCGCCGTTAATCGTCTTGAAGCTGACCGCAGGCGCCGACTCTTTTTTGAACAGGGACAGCGCGGCAAACAAGACCAGGCCAAGAACAGCGAGCAGGGTCATGGTCTGGATAATCGTCAGGCCGGCGAAACGGCGCGGGAAGTGGCGGGACATGATGAGTTCCTGAAAAATGCCAGAAAGAAAGCTCTATTATAGGATAGGGGCTCTGCCGGAATCAGGATTTCGGGGCGGCAGAGTGAAGACACCAGGCTGCCGCTGGCAACAGCATGCCAGCGGCAGGATCTTGAATCAGCGTGCCGTGTCTTTGTTCTGATCCGTTGCCGGCTTGGTAGTCAGCTCTTTGAGCTCTTCTTCGCTAATGTATTCGAACAGTTTGACGACTTTCTTGATCTTATTTGCTGAATTGCGCGCGACCTCTGCTGCGAGCTTGCCCTCTCGCTGCGTGACGCGCCCCATCAGGTAGACGACACCACGATCGGTGTGAATCTTGAACGCACTGACATACAAGTCTTTGGTATCGATGATCGCAGCTTTCACCTTGCCGGTGATCAGCGCATCATTGGAGCGCGCACCCATGCTGGACACCGGGGCGACGACCAGATCATTTTCTACCGACTTCACGCCATCGATCGTTACAATCTGCTGTTCGACCTCGGCCTTCATTTTTTCATCTTTGACTTCGCCGGTCAGCAGCACACGATGATTGAAGCTGGTCACGGCAACGCGACCCTGCTCGCCGGTGATCTTTGTCGCACGACCTTCACCCTTGAGAACAATCGCCGCATCATCTGCCTGTGCACCGATAGTGCGACGGTCAGTTGCCGCAAGTGTGCCCATCACCGTACCACCCACCATCACAGGCAGGCAGCCCTGCAAGCTGACCGCAGCACTGAGGACGAGCATCGTGGTCAGCAATGGACGGCGCGCAGATTTCAAAATATCAAACGAGCTTGCGTCAGCTTTCATTCGGGATCTCCTCCAAAAAGTGCGACGTCGATGCCATCGCAAAGACAATGAACGATCAGTACATGAACTTCCTGTATTCGTGAGGTGCGCTCATGAGGCACACAAATGTGTACATCAGCGTCGGTTAGCAAGCGGGGAATGCTCCCACCCCCGCGCCCAGTGAGCGCGACCACGCGCATCTCGCGCTCCAGCGCGGCGTCGATCGCAGCGACCACATTCGCAGAACTGCCCGATGCCGTGATTGCCAGCAGCACATCGCCTGCTTGTCCGTAGGCTTGAACCTGTTTCGCGAAAATCTCGCCAAAACCGTAGTCATTGCCGACTGCGGTGATGATGGAGGAATCGGTCGACAGAGCCATCGCTGGCAATGGCAGCCGTTCACGTTCGAATCTGCCTACCAGCTTGGAGGCAAAATGATGGCAGTTTGCTGCCGAGCCGCCATTACCACAGGCCAGAATACGGTTGCCATTTGAAAGCGCTGTGAACATCAGCTCGACGGCCTGCGAGATCGGCCCGACCAGCTCGGAGGCCGCCTGTATCTTCAGCTCGGCGCTCTCGTTGAAATGACTGATGATGCGTTGCTTGTTCATGGCACGAATTATAAATGCTGCAACCCGAGGTGGGCTGGAACGGATTACATTCACTTACCGATTCCGTGCATCTACTGCATCCGTGCCCGGCTCAGGCGCCCCATCAGTTTTTCCCGGAGCAAAAGCCTGCGGCGTGGTCGAATCAGCACTTCCCCAGGATGATGTCCCGAATCCAGCAGAGCGAATCTCCGTCGATCGCGACCAGATCGAAGCGGCAGGCAAACGGGCAGGGAAAGTGCATCAGATAGTGCTCTGCGGTTTTCCACAAGCGCTGCTGTTTGACCGGGCCCACACTGGCCGCTGCGCCGCCGAATCGGGCGAGCGTACGCTGGCGGACTTCGACAAAGACCAACAACCCGGGTTCTTGCATGATCAAATCGATCTCGCCAAAACGGCAGCGATAGTTGCGCTTCATCAGGCGCAGACCCTGCTGCCGGAGGTAGACCAGCGCGCGATCTTCCGCCTTCCTGCCCTGCTCGGTCGTCATCGTTCGTGCTGTCGGACAGTTTTGTACAATGCGCCAACCACCGGCAAATGCCTGCCTGCACCGCAGCACGACATAATTATCTCCCCTGATGAACTCCACTGATCCGGCGCTTTCAACGAATCATCTTGCCTCGCTCTGGGATGAGCTGGACCGGCAAAATTTTCCGGAGCGCGCATTGTATGTAGTTGCCACCCCGATAGGGAATATGGCTGACATCAGCCTGCGTGCGATGCGGGTGCTTTCACTGGCGGATGCGGTCGGCTGTGAAGATACGCGCAACACCGGGCAGCTGATGTCGCGCCTGGGCTTGTCCAGGCCACTTTTTTCTGCTCATCAGCACAATGAGCGTGAGACCGCGCAAAAAATTATCGACCGGCTCCGCGCCGGAGAGCGAATTGCACTGGTGTCCGACGCTGGCACGCCGGCCGTGTCCGATCCCGGCGCGCGAATCGTTGATGCGGTGCTTGATGCAGGATTTCAGGTGATACCCGTCGCAGGTCCTTCTGCGGCGATTGCAGCGTTATCAGCGAGCGGACTTGATACCGGTCAATTTCATTTCATCGGCTTCCTGCCATCAAAGGCATCACAACGAGAGCAGCTGCTGGCCGGCCTGGTGTCGTCGTCGGCTTGTCTGGTGTTCTACGAAGCGCCGCATCGGATCATCGACGCTGTGCAGGCATTGTTGAACGCCTTCGGACCGGATCGCAGGATTGTATTCGCACGCGAGATCTCGAAACTGTTCGAGCAGGTGCACCGATGCCGTCTGGAAGAAGCGCCCGACTGGCTCAATGCAGACATCCACCGTCAGCGTGGCGAATTTGTGCTGCTGGTGGAAGGGCAACGCGCCACGGATGATCCGGCAATATCGGACGCGCGTCGCGTACTGAAAACTTTGCTGGAAGAGCTGCCTGTCAGTCAGGCAGCCGCACTCGCGGCAAAAATCACAGGCATGAAGAAAAATGCGCTGTACCAGCTAGCGCTCGATCTGCAAGCACAGGACAACCCAGAAGCGGGCTGACTCAAATGACACGCTCCGTTCGCGCGTCTGCTTATCGCTGTACGATAGCCGTGCTGATCTGAGATACCGCCTTGAGTTGTTGCGCGGCTGCAGCGGCCTGCTCACGCGAAGCAAACGGGCCGCTGTGCAGACGGTACAACCCGCCACTCTGCACGACGCTCGGTGGCGGCAAATCGGCAGGCCAGCCCGACAACAGGCGCTCGCGCATTGCCTGTGCATTTTGCGCCTGAGCATAAGCGCCGAACTGCAGGAAAATGCCGCTGCTCTCGGCAGCCACCGGGGGCGAACTGCCCGCCGCCAATCTGGCGATAGGATCGTCAGACGGTTGAGCAGAGGCTTTGGCGAGCGGTTCAGGGCTACGCTTTTGTTTCTGCATGCGCACGATTTCTTCAGGCAGCAGACGTTCGACCTCAAGCTCAGCACTGCCGCTTTGTACATAGCCCAGCTTCAGTGCCGCCGTATAAGACAAATCGATGATGCGCTCGGGATGGAAAGGGCCGCGATCATTGACGCGCACAATCACCTGTTTGCCATTCCTCAGATTGGTCACTCGGGCGTAAGAAGGAATGGGCAAGGTCGGATGAGCAGCGGTCATCTTGAACATGTCATAGATCTCGCCTGATGCCGTGCGCTGGCCATGGAATTTCTTTCCGTACCAGCTGCCGCGTCCACGCTGTACGAAAGCACGCTCATCCGTGATCGGCACATAGGTTTTTTCGAATACGGTATAGGGTTTGCTGGGGCCCCGCGCATAAGGCTCAATCTTCGGTTCGGCATCGGGCAGATCAAGTAGTCCCTCCGGCACTTTATCTGCCGGACCGTCGTCAAGGTAATAGCCGCCGGGCTTTTTCACGTCGTTCGCCACAGACGACGAGGGTGCAGGCGCGGCGGGGACGGGCGCTGGGGAAGGCAAAGCAGCAGGCGGCGATGGTCGATGTGGCTCGTCGCGCACTGACAGATCAACGGTAGTGCACGCAGACAAGGTGAGCAGGCTTAACAAAGCCGCAGACAATGGCACAAGGCGCAGCGACACCTTGTAAACCAACACTGGCGCGAAGGATGAGCGTAGCAGCAACGTCATCAGAGCGCCTGCATCGTCAGGTCTGCACCAGCTTGCGGTGTCGCTGAATACTCATCAGCGTACCGACACCGAGACTCAGCGTAACGAAGGCTGTACCCCCATAACTGATGAAAGGCAGCGGAACGCCCACGACGGGCAGAATGCCACTCACCATACCCATGTTGACGAACACATAGGTGAAGATCGAGAGCGTCAGTGCGCCGGCAAGCAAACGCGAGAACAAGGTGGGCGCATTTGCGGCGATAATCAGCCCGCGACCAATCAGCAGCAGATAAAGCACGAGCAGCACGCCGTTACCCAGCAGGCCGAATTCTTCGGAGAACACAGCAAAGATGAAGTCCGTCGTTCGCTCCGGAATGAACTCCAGATGCGACTGGGTGCCATTCAGCCAGCCTTTACCGATCAGGCCACCTGAGCCGATCGCAATCGTTGACTGAATGATGTGAAAGCCTTTGCCCAGCGGGTCCGAGGTCGGATCAATCAGCGTCATGATCCGGTGACGCTGATAGTCATGCAGCAGCGTCCACAGCAGCGGCAGACTGGCCAGCCCGGCAATCCCGAGACCAATAATCAATCGCCATGACAGTCCGGCGAGGAAAATCACGAAGAAGCCTGACGAGGTCACCAGCATCGCCGTGCCAAGATCGGGCTGTCGCAGGATCAGCCCGACCGGCATCGCCAGCAAGATTGCAGCGGCGAGAAAGTCGCGCCAGCGGATCATGCCCTCGCGCTTCTGGAAATACCAGGCTAGCATCAGCGGTAGCGCCAGCTTCATGATCTCGGAAGGCTGAATGATGAAGCCAATGTTCAGCCAGCGGCGCGCACCGTTCTTGATCAGTCCGAACAACGCGACGCCCACCAGCAGCGCAAGCCCAAGCACATAAATCGGCACGGCAAAGCGCATCAGTTTCTGCGGCGGGATCATCGCAGCGATCCACATCACGACAATGCCCACTGCGATGTTACGCAGATGGCCTTCGAAACGTCCCGGAAAATCCATTCCTGCCGAAGAGACAGCAAGGCATCCGAGTAAAAGAATCAAGCCGAGAATGAGGGTTAGCGACCGGTCAAAAATAAAGAAGCGACGGCGCACTGTCTCCAGCACCGGATAGCGGCCTGCCTGTGCTCCTGCGATCATTGTGCGCTCCCTGTCGAGACATTGGACGATGCCGGATTAGCGGGTGCAGCTGGCCTGGCCGGCGGCTTGTTTGTATTACCTGTCGTCGTGCTGCCGGCGGGCTTGCTACCGTTCGATGTCGGCGGCGCGGGTGGCGCCACTGCCGCTGGCGGAGCCGCTGGTGCACTCGGCTTTTGCGGTGTCGGCGCCGTCGCAGTGGTCGCGGCAGCGGTCGGTTTCGGCGCGGCACTGTTCGCTGCAGCCGGAGCAACGGTGGCGGGTTTATTTGCAGTCGCCGTGACAGCGGCGCCAGAGGCTGGCGCCGACACTTCGGTGATCGCAGGCTTGACGGGTTTGGCGGGTTCGTCCGGCCGCTTGCCGAGCAAATAATAATCAATGGCCATGCGCGCGATAGGCGCTGCAGCCGCCGCACCGAAACCGGCGTTCTCGACAATCACCGCCAGCGCGATCTTGGGTTTGTCTGCCGGCGCGAACGCAATATAGAGCGAGTGATCGCGCAGACGCTCGGCGATTTTGCTCGCGTCATACTTGACGCTCTTGCTCATTGCTGCCGCTTGCGCGGTACCGGTCTTGCCGCCGGAAACATAGGGAGCATTCGCAAACGAGCGGGCAGAAGTACCTTCCTTGGTTACACCGATCATTGCCTGCTTCACAAAATCAATGTGATCCTGCTTCAGCGGTATCCGATAGCTTTCTTTGGGGACCGTCAGCTTGCGCGCCTTGTTCGTGCCGTTTTCTACCATCTTCACCAGATGAGGCTTCATCACGATGCCATTATTGGAGAGATTGGATACCGCATGGGCCAGCTGCAGCGGTGTGAACGAGTTATAGCCCTGCCCGATACCTACCGAGATAGTTTCGCCCGCGTACCATTTTTGCTGTTCGGGCCGCTTGTAGGTATTGCGCTTCCATTCGGGTGACGGCAGCACGCCGCGACGCTCGTTTTCGAGATCGATGCCTGTCAGCTGACCAAAGCCGAGGGGCTTCATGAAATCATGTATCGCTTCGATGCCGAGGTCATTCGCCAGATTGTAGTAATAGGTGTTGCAGCTCTGGACAATGGATTTATACATGTCCACACGGCCGTGCCCGCCTTCTTTATCGTCACGGAATTTGTTGTTACCGAACCAGAAAAAACCGGGGTCAGAAATCGCTTGTTCCGGCGTTCGCTTGCCCAGTTCCAGCGACGCCAGTGCCATATAGGGCTTGAAGGTCGAGCCGGGCGGATAGCTGCCAATCAGCGGGCGGTTCAGCAATGGCTTGTCGAGCGACGTGTTCAGCTCTTCCCAGCTTTTTGCATCGATGCCCTCGACAAACAGATTGGGGTCGAAGGTAGGCATGGACACATAGGCAAGAATGTCGCCCGTCTCCGGCTCAATGGCCACCAGGGCACCGCGGCGGTCGCCGAAGGCCTTCTCGATGATCTTTTGAAGCTCGATATCGACCGACAAGATCAGGTTGTTGCCAGCGGTCGGCGCCGTGCGCGACAGGTTACGTACTGCACGACCTCCGGCCGACACCTCGATCTCGTCATAGCCGGTGATGCCGTGCAGCTCTTTTTCGTAGCTCTTTTCGAGGCCTTCCTTACCGATGTATTCGGTGCCACGATAGTTTGCGCCATCTTCACTGGCTTCCAGGCGTTCGGCTTCGCTCTTGTTGACGCGGCCAATGTAGCCAATCATGTGCGATGCCGTCTGACCCAATGGGTACTGGCGGAACAGACGCGCCTGAATGTCGACACCGGGAAAACGATAGCGCTGCGCGGCAAAACGCGCGACTTCTTCATCGCTGAGGCGGGTACGGATGGGCAAGCTTTCGAAGGTCTTCGATTCTTCCATCAGACGACGGAAGCGCTTGCGATCTTTAGGCTGGATGTCGACGAGCTGTGAGAGCTCATCGATCACAGTATCAAGATTACGTTCGATCTTGGCGGGCGTGATCTCTAGTGTGTATGCGGAGAAGTTGCGCGCGAGGACGACACCATTGCGATCGATGATCAGGCCGCGATTCGGCACCGCAGGAACGATGGAGATACGGTTGCTCTCTGCGCGTTCGAAATATTCGCTGTGACGTATCGCCTGCAGCCACAGGAAGCGCAGCATCAGCAGGCCAAAGCAGATGAACACCACCAGGCCAGCGACGGACAGCCGCATCCTGAACAGCTGTAGTTCGCGTTCTGTGTCTTTAATCTCTGTCATTGCTTGCCGTAGAGGGCCTCAGCGTTTCATGCGCCTGAAAGTTTCAGGCATCAAATCGGGCGTGTCTCATCGCGATCCACCGCACGTCGCTGCGGCGCGAGCAGCAGCCAGCAGACTACGGGCCAGATGATGGTGGCCACAATGCTTTGCGCAAAATACAGCCAGCCGGGCAACTTGCCAGTCACTGCCAGCTGTATCAGCATCTGCACGACCTGCATCACAACCAGCAGTGGCAGCACATGCAGCGCCTGCACCGTAGGGCGGAACCAGAGCACACGGCGGTGGATGGTGATCGCGAAATATGACAACAGCGTATAGGCCAGCGCGTTCTCGCCCAGCAGGGATGCACTGTGCACATCCATCACCAGCCCCATCAGGAAAGCAATGCCGATACCGACTTTGCGCGGCTGATAGATGCTCCAGAAGACGAGCGTCATCGCCACGAAGTCCGGTACCCAGCCCCAGGCGCCCCAGGGAAACAGGTTCATGAAGAAGGCCGCTACCAGACTGAAGGCAATAAACGCGGGATTGACCGGCAGCAGGATGTGGTCGCGATCGATCATGGTGTCTCCGTGTCTTTGCGGCGCTTGCGCGGTTCAGTCGGGGAGCTGGATTCTAGCGGTGGTGGTGGTGGCATGTCCTTCGCATCAGCCAATAGCACCAGCAGCTGGCGATGCCGCGACACGCCGGCGCTCGGCTGACACAGAATCCGGGCGAATGCGTCGGAGGTCTTGGTATCGACAGAGACAACGGTGGCGACCGCCAGACCCGACGGATACACGCCATCGATACCCGAGGTCAGCAGCACATCGCCTTTCTGGATGTCGGCATTCGAGGCCATGAAACGCAGCTCAAGGACATTGGACTGCCCGCGCCCGTAAGCCACGCTGCGTACGCCACTGCGCAGTACCTGCACAGGGATGGCATGGTCTTTGTCAGTCAGCAGCGTCACCTCGGATGTAAACGGGAACACGCGTGTCACTTGTCCGACCACGCCCAGATCATCAATCACGGGCTGACCCGCAGCGATGCCATGGCTGGATCCGCGATCAATAATGACTTTACGAGAGAATGGATCACGCGCGTCGTACAGAATCTCGCTCATCACTGACTTCAGGGTCAGGCGCTCGGACGCGGCGAGCAATTTGCGCAGATGCGCGTTCTCAGCCAGCAGTATCTGGCTCTGCTGCAGCTGCTGCGCATTGAGCACCTGCTGCTCTTTCATGCGCGCATTCTCGACCTTGAGCGTTGAGAGCGAACTGAAGTAATCCGTGGTCGCGAAAAATGCATCGCGCGGCAGCATCGCCACCACCTGCAGCGGATAGAGTGCAACACCGACTGCCTGACGAACTACTGCCAGCGCTTTCAGATGGGAATCTGCCATCAGCAGCCCAAGGGCGATCAGCGCGAAGATAAGCATCTTGGCGCGGGCAGATGCGCCTTGCTTGAAGAGTGGCGGCGGAGTGTATTCCATCAGCGCGAGACTTTAAACCAATCGAAGGCCATTGCAGCAGAACAGCCCTCTGGAGAGCATGCTGCCTGGCCGGCGCCGCCCATCATCGGGCGGGCGGCAGGGGAACGAAGACGGTGAGGCCGGCGGCGAGCGGGAAGCGGGCGGCCGGCGTGCATTTACTCGTAGGAGAAGAGGGAACCGAGCTTGTCCATGCGCTCCAGGGCCATGCCCGAGCCGCGCACCACGCAAGTCAACGGGTCTTCTGCCACCAGAACCGGCAAGCCAGTCTCTTCCATCAGCAGGCGGTCGAGATCGCGCAGCAGCGCGCCACCACCTGTCAGCATCATGCCTTTTTCGGCAATGTCGGCACCCAGTTCGGGAGGCGTCTGCTCCAGCGCATTTTTTACCGCAGAGACAATGCTGTTCAGCGGATCGGTCAGCGCTTCCAGCACTTCGTTGCTGGAGATCGTGAACGAACGCGGGATGCCTTCAGACAGGTTGCGACCCTTGACTTCCATTTCGCGCACCTCGGTGCCCGGGAATGCGGAACCGATCTGCTTCTTGATGGTCTCGGCAGTTTGCTCACCGATCAGCATGCCGTAGTTGCGGCGGATGTAGTTGACGATCGCCTCATCGAACTTGTCGCCGCCTACACGTACCGAACCCTTGTAAACCATGCCACCCAGCGAAATGATGCCCACCTCCGTGGTGCCGCCGCCGATATCGACCACCATCGAGCCAGTCGCTTCAGAGACCGGCAGCCCGGCGCCGATCGCCGCAGCCATCGGCTCTTCAATCAGGAAGACCTGCGACGCACCCGCACCCAGCGCGGATTCACGGATCGCGCGGCGCTCCACCTGGGTCGAACCGCAGGGAACGCAAATGATGATGCGCGGCGAGGGCTTGAACAGCTTGGTATCGTGCACCATGCGGATGAACTGCTTCAGCATCTGCTCGGTGACGGTGAAATCGGCGATCACGCCATCTTTCATCGGACGAATGGCTTCGATGTTGCCGGGCACTTTGCCCAACATCTGCTTGGCTTCCTTACCGACTGCCTGAATGTTCTTTTTCGCATTCGGGCCGCCCTGCTGCCGAATGGCCACGACCGAAGGCTCGTCAAGCACAATGCCCAGGCCGCGAACGTAAATCAGGGTGTTCGCTGTGCCGAGGTCGATCGCAAGATCGTTAGAGAAATAACTACGGAGGAATCCAAACATGAAATCGTGTCCTTTTGCACCCAGATCACCGGATCTGGGCTCTGAAAATTGCAAATTCGCCGCCAGTACCGCGCCGCTTGTCCCACTGCCGCCAGTCAGCAGCTCGTGAACTTTCACAAGGCGCCTTTGCGGCCATTAACCTAGCATTCTACCTTATAATCCCGTGCAAATTGGCCGGTAGAAACGCTAAAAAATGAAGCGATTCATCGGCTTTTCCTCTGCGAAACCTGGGTCTTGTCTAGTTTTCCATTTTTTAATCCCTGACCTGCGCAAACAATGCGCGCGCGCCTCATGTCACTTTCCCTGAACGATATTGCCCGACTGTCCAAACTGGTCCAGCTCGAGCTCAATGAGCAGCAGTCTGCCGACGCGCTCGACAAGCTCAACAGCATTTTTTCACTGGTCGAGCAGATGAAAGCCATTGACACGACGGGCGTCACGCCGCTGGCGCACCCCATCGCTGCCTGGCGCGATGATCTCGCGCTTCGTCTGCGTGATGACGTAGTCAGCGAAGCCAATCACCGCGACGATTATCAGAAACCAGCGCCTGCCACTCAGGACGGGCTGTATCTGGTACCCAAGGTCATCGAATAATCAGCCTGAACTGCGCCAATGTTTTGCAGCAGTTGGACGGCCTCTCCACTCATCACTGAATGCACACGCACACACTCACCGAACTTTCAGCGCAGCTGAAGAACAAACAAATCTCTGCCACCGAGCTCGCGCAGCTTTATCTCGACCGCATTGCTTCAAGCACGCTGAATGCGTTTACCGGCGTGAATCCCGCTCTCACTCTGGAGCAGGCCAGAGAAGCGGATGCGAGCATCGCGCGAGGCCAAAGTACCGCATTGACAGGCATACCACTGGCGCACAAAGATATTTTCGTCACGCGCGGCTGGCCATCGACTGCAGGTTCAAAGATGCTCTCTGGCTACAACAGCCCGTTTGATGCAGCGGTCGTTGAACAGTTCCGCAAAGCAGGCATGGTCACGCTCGGAAAACTGAACTGCGACGAATTCGCCATGGGTTCGTCGAATGAGAATTCATTCTTCGGCGCGGTAAAAAATCCCTGGGATATCGCCGCGGTTCCGGGCGGATCTTCTGGTGGCTCCGCTGCTGCGGTCGCGGGCGGACTGACTCCTGCAGCCACAGGAACTGACACCGGCGGCTCTATTCGTCAGCCCGCCGCGCTGTGCGGCATCACCGGCATCAAGCCCACTTACGGACGTGTATCCCGCTATGGGATGATCGCTTTTGCATCATCGCTGGATCAGGGCGGCCCGATGGCATGGACTGCCGAGGACTGTGCATTACTGCTTAATGCGATGGCGGGCTTCGATACCCGTGATTCAACATCGATAGAACGCGCACCGGAAGATTTCACTCGTCATCTGAATGATGATCTTCAGGGACTCAGGATCGGCGTGCCGAAAGAATATTTTGGTGAAGGTCTGGCCAGCGATGTCGAGCAGGCGGTACGCAATGCACTGAAAGAATACGAAAAGCTTGGCGCGACACTGGTTGAGATTTCATTACCCAAAACCTCGCTGTCGATACCCGTCTATTACGTGATCGCTCCGGCCGAAGCCTCATCGAATCTGTCGCGCTTCGATGGTGTGCGCTATGGTCATCGCGCAAAAAACTACACGGACCTCGCCGATATGTATCGCAAGACGCGTTCGGAAGGTTTCGGCGATGAAGTAAAGCGGCGCATACTGGTCGGCGCCTATGTGCTCTCGCATGGTTATTACGATGCCTACTATCTGCAGGCACAAAAGATCCGCCGACTCATTGCGCAAGACTTCCAGCAGGCATTTACCCAATGCGATGTGATCATGGGACCGGTGGCACCGACGGTGGCCTGGGATCTGGGATCGAAAGTAAACGACCCGGTTGCCAATTATCTGGCCGACATCTACACGCTGTCGACCAGTCTGGCCGGTTTGCCCGGCATGTCGATACCGGTCGGCTTTGGGCAGGGCGACAAGAATGCAAAACGTCCGGTGGGGCTGCAACTGATCGGCAACTATTTCGGCGAAGCGAAATTGCTGAACATTGCGCATCAGTTCCAGCAGGCGACCGACTGGCACACCCGCCGTCCGTCACCCAACTAATTACTTTGCGCATACGGGATTCTGAAAAGGAAAAGCATCATGCAATGGGAAGTCGTGATCGGGCTCGAAACACATGCGCAGCTCACCACTCAATCCAAAATTTTCAGCGGCGCGCCGATTGCCTTTGGCGCAGAGCCGAATACGCAAGCCTGTCCAGTGGATCTGGCCCTGCCCGGCGTGCTGCCAGTGCTGAACAAGGGCGCGGTCGAACGCGCGATTCAGTTTGGCCTGGCCATCGGCGCGACGATAGCGCCCATGTCCGTATTCGCGCGCAAGAATTACTTCTATCCTGACCTGCCCAAGGGTTACCAGATCAGCCAGTTCGAGATTCCTGTCGTTCAGGGCGGCACGCTGACATTCGCTGTCGAGCGTGAAGGCAAAGCTGAGATGAAGACTGTGCACCTCACTCGCGCCCATCTTGAGGAAGATGCGGGCAAATCGCTGCATGAGGATTATCACGGCATGACCGGCATCGATCTCAATCGTGCCGGCACACCGCTGCTGGAAATCGTCACCGAACCCGACATGCGCAGCGCCACTGAGGCAGTCGCCTATGCAAAGGCATTGCATGCGCTGGTTGTGTGGCTGGGTGTCTGTGATGGCAACATGCAGGAAGGCTCGTTCCGCTGCGATGCGAATGTCTCGGTGCGCCCGGTCGGACAAAAGGAATTCGGCACCCGCTGCGAAATCAAGAACCTGAACTCTTTCCGCTTTCTCGAGGAAGCGATCAACTATGAAGTGCGCCGCCAGATCGAGCTGATCGAAGACGGCGGCACCGTGGTGCAGGAAACCCGGCTGTACGACCCGGACAAAAAAGAAACCCGCTCGATGCGCAGCAAGGAAGATGCGATGGATTATCGCTATTTCCCCGACCCGGACCTGCCACCGTTGGTCATTGCGCAGGAATGGATAGCGCGTGTGAAAGCCTCACTGCCCGAACTGCCCGGCGCGATGCGCGAGCGCTTCGTGAATGACTACGGCTTGCCCGAGTACGACGCCATGGTGCTTACGCAATCGAAAGGCATGGCGGCTTACTTTGAGACTGTGGTCGCTACCGCCGGCAAGGAGCAGGCAAAGCCCGCGGCCAACTGGATGATGGGCGATGTGGCATCGACACTGAACCGCGAAGGCATTGAGATTGGTGTTGCTCCGGTCAGCGCAGAGCAACTGTCGTTGCTGTTAAAACGCATTGCTGATGGCACGATCTCGAACAAGATCGCAAAAGAAGTATTTGCTGCGATGTGGGAGGCAAAATCTTCCTCAGCAACACTGGCCGATGAGATTATCGAATCCAAAGGACTGAAGCAGATCTCTGATACCGGCGCTTTGGAAAAGATCGTTGAGGAAGTACTCGCAGCCAATGCCAAGTCGGTAGAAGAATACAAATCCGGCAAAGAAAAAGCGTTCAATGCACTGATTGGTCAGGCCATGAAAGCGTCAAAAGGCAAGGCGAATCCAGCGCAGCTGACGGAATTACTGAAGCAGAAGCTGAGCTGATCCTATGACAGATTAGCGCTTGCCGCGCGCGGTGGCGCTCCATTTCAAGGCGACTTCGGTCGCCTTTGTTTTTGTACCGCACCACGCGAATGTGACACACTTCCACCCTTGGAATATCCTTCCGGCGCTATTCACCTTTATCCGATTCTCTGGAGATAACAATAATGAAAACCCTGTTCCGGGCACTGCTGCTCGCCCTTAGCCTGATCGCCTGCGCAAGTGGCGTGAATGCACAGACCACGCAAGTCTCAACCGACTATCTGATGACGGTCTACATTCCGACCGAGCGCAAGGCCATCGATAATGGCCTGACGATCGTGAATATTCTGCCGGGTGGGTGGGTGAAAGGTCCGAAAATCTCGGGCAAGATCATTCCGCCCGGCGGCGACTGGATACGTACCATGCCCTCCGGCGTGCTGCGTCTGGATGTACGACTGACCATCGAAACCGATGACGGCGCGCAGATCTACATGACCTACGGCGGCGTAGTCGTCGGATCAAAAGAAGCCGGCGATGCGCTGGCCCGTGGCGAAGTACTGAACGACAAGGGTTTCCCGTATTTCATCACCACTCCGCAATTTCAGACGTCCTCTGAAAAATACGCGTGGATGAATCAGCTGCAGGCGGTGGGAAAAATGGCGGAACTCAAGCGCGCCAAGAATGACGCTTATGTGAAGTACGATATTTTCGGCCTGCGCTGATCAGGTCACGCCGTAGCGCTGACGATATGCGTCGACCGGCCCCTTGAACTTCGCCAGTTCCGCACTGGCGCCGGGGCCGGATAAATAAGCAAACAAATCATTCAGATTGGCGATCGGCAGCACTGGCATGCCGAAGCTCTGCTCAACTTCCTGCACTGCCGACAGCTGCGACAGCGCACCTTCTGCGCCACTCTTTTCCATTCGGTCGAGTGCTATGAGCACCGCGCAAGGCGTTGCACCCTGTGCGCGGATCATCTCTACCGATTCGCGCACCGAGGTGCCGGCGGAGATCACGTCGTCAATGATCACCACCCGACCTTCCAGCTTTGCACCGACGATGGTGCCACCTTCGCCATGATCTTTTGCTTCCTTGCGGTTGTAGGCGAAAGTTACATTACGACCTTTTGCCGCCAGGGCGACCGCAGTGGCAGAGGCCAGCGTAATACCCTTGTACGCCGGCCCAAACAGCATATCGAAGCCAACGCCAGCATCCAGCAGGGTCTGCGCATAAAAACCGGCCAGCCTGCCCAGTCGCTCGCCATCATTGAACAAACCCGCATTGAAAAAATACGGTGACAGACGCCCGGCCTTGGTGACGAACTCACCGAAGCGCAGCACGCCGGAATTGACAGAAAACTCGATGAATTGCTGGCGCAGGTTGCTCACTTAATCACCCAAAAAATAGATGCTGGAATGCTGCATTTTACCGTGCGCCCGGATCGGTTATCCTTGTCGGCATCCCAAGAGGCTCTCGATAAAAATAGATCATGAAAATCATCTCGGCCAATCTGAACGGCATACGTTCCGCCGCCAAAAAGAATTTTTTTGAATGGATGCAGAAGCAGGATGCCGATTTCATCTGCGTACAGGAACTGAAGGCGCAGCAGGCCGATATGACCGACATCTTTCTGTCGCCGTTTGGTTACCACGGGCATTTTCATTACGCAGAGAAGAAGGGCTACTCGGGTACGGGCGTCTATTCACGCAGGAAGCCAGACTCCGTGACTGCCGGGTTCGGTAATGCAGAATTCGACGCTGAGGGTCGCTATGTGCAAGTCGACGTGGGTAACTTGTCAGTGATCTCGCTGTACTGCCCATCGGGTTCATCCAGTGACGAACGTCAGCAAGCGAAGTTCCGTTTCATGGACGCCTTCATGCCGCATCTGGTGCAGCTGCGCAAATCAGGCCGCGAAGTGGTGATTTGTGGTGACTGGAATATCGCGCACAAGGAAATCGACCTGAAAAACTGGAAGAGTAATCAGAAAAATTCCGGCTTCCTGCCGGAAGAGCGCGCGTGGATGACAACGGTGCTTGATGAAGCAGGCTGGCGCGATGTCTACCGTTTGCTGCATCCCGAGACCACGGGTGACGCATACACCTGGTGGAGCAATCGCGGACAGGCCTGGGCCAACAATGTCGGTTGGCGCATCGATTACCACGTCGCCACGCCGGGCATTGCAGCGACCGCAAAGCATGCGGCGGTATACAAGGACGAGCGATTCTCGGACCATGCACCGCTGACGATCCGCTACGACTGGTCAGCCTGACTAACCAAAAAACCAATAGCAAACGACAATCGACGCCAGCACACCTGCCAGATCAGCGAGCAACGCACAGGCCACAGCATGCCGCGCGCGCTGTATACCGACAGCACCGAAGTACACCGCCAGTACATAGAACGTTGTCTCGGTGCTTCCCTGCACAGTAGCAGCCAGCAGCGCCGGAAAACTGTCGACACCGTGCGTGCTCATGGTCTCGATCAGCAATGCACGGGCGGCACTGCCTGAGAAGGGCTTGACCAGCGCAGTCGGCAGCGCATCGACGAAACGATTATCCCAACCGATACCATTGACGCCGCTGCGTATCAGATCAAGCAACAGATCAAGCGCGCCCGACGCACGCAGCACACCAACCGCGCACAGCATCGCGACCAGATAGGGCAAAAGATTTTTGGCGACATCGAATCCTTCCCGTGCGCCTTCGACAAAGGCTTCGTAGACGGGCACGCGACGCCACGCGCCGGCAAGCACGAACAGCAGAATCAATCCGAACAACACCGCATTACCCAGCAAGGAGGAAAGCGCCGCCAGCGCTGCCGACGACAGGCCGGACAGCACCGCGATGAAGCTTCCCAGAGCGAGCGCTGACGCAAGCAGGCTGCCCATCACTACGGGATCACGCAGCCTCAGCCGCTGAACGAAAGCGACGGAAAAAAATCCCGCCAGCGTCGAAGCCGTGGTCGCCAGTAGTATCGGCAGGAAGACGAGCGTGGGATCAGCTGCGCCCTGCTGCGCGCGATACATGAAAATCGAAACCGGCAACAATGTCAGCGAAGAGGCATTCAGCACCAGAAACAGAATTTGTGCGTTACTGGCGACCTCTGGCGAAGGATTCAGCGATTGCAGCTCGCGCATTGCCTTGAGCCCAATGGGCGTTGCGGCATTGTCCAGACCCAATGCATTCGCGGTGAAATTCATCGTGATCAGTCCCAGCACCGGATGGCCGGGCGGCACTTCGGGCATCAGGCGTGTGAACAGCGGAGACAAACCGCGCGACAACGCCTGAACCAGTCCGGCCTTTTCTGCGATGCACAGAAAACCCAGCCAGAGCGTGAGTGTGCCAAACAGCAGAATCATCACGTCGACCGACAGTTTTGCCATCGCGAACAGGCTGTCGACCATTGCAGCAAATACGGCCGCATCGCCTGCCACCAGCCAGCGCCACATGGCGCTGCCGGCGGCAATGACAAAAAATCCCAGCCAGAGCATATTCAGCATCGATCATCCATCACATTGATCTGGCAGTCACCTTGCCTGCCAGACATCAGTGTAACGCGCGCAACAGCGTATAACGCAGATCCTCTTCTGCAGTCGGGCGCTGCTAGTATCAGCACATGTCCGACGAACTCGAAAAATCCTCTGTTCCTGTAGCACGAGAAAAAATTCACCGGCTAATACAGGCTGACGATACGTCGCTGTCGAAAAAGCTCGGGCCCGGCCTGATCACAGGGGCGGCCGATGACGATCCGAGTGGTATTGCGACCTATTCGCAGGGCGGCGCACAATTCGGCCTGCAGATGCTGTGGACTCTGCTGATCACCTGGCCGCTGATGGTTGGCATACAGTCGGTCAGCGCCCGCATCGGTCGCGTCACCGGCGACGGTCTGGCAGGTAATCTACGGCGCTGGTATGGGTCGTGGCTGTTATTCACGATGGTCTGTCTTCTGCTGGTCGCCAACACCATCAATATCGCCGCCGATCTGGCTGCGATGGCTGATGCACTCATGCTGGTCGGTGGCGGATCGCACACCGCCTGGGTCATCATGTTCGGCACGGTCTCGGTGCTGCTTCAGGTATTCATTCCGTATGTGCGCTATATACGCGTGCTGAAATGGCTGACCCTCACTTTGTTCGCTTACGTGGGCACGGTGTTCACCGTGCACATCGAATGGGGCGAAGTACTGTCTTCGCTACTATTCCCTCACCTTCAGCTTAGTCCGGCCTATCTGACCACGCTGGTGGCGATTTTTGGCACGACGATCAGTCCTTACCTGTTCTTCTGGCAGGCTTCGCAGGAAGTTGAAGAACTCAAGGCTGACCCTAACGCTCGCTCTTTGCGGCAGGCTCATGAACAGGCGAGGTCACACTTGCGGCGTATCGCGATCGACAACTGGATAGGCATGGGTCTGTCAAACCTGATCGCCTTCTTCATCATGCTCACCACGGCCGCCACGCTGTTCACGCACGGTATTACTGACATACAAAGTTCCCGCGATGCTGCACTGGCACTCAAACCGATTGCCGGTGAGTTCGCCTTCCTGCTGTTCGCCCTTGGCATCATTGGCACCGGCTTGCTGGCTATACCGGTGCTGGCGGGCTCGGCTGCCTATGCGGTGGCGGGCGCTTTTGACTGGCGTACCGGACTGGACCTCCCGCTGGGACTGGGCTGGCGCTTTTACGGAATCATCGCGGTATCCATGATCATCGGCGCGGGCATCGGCATCAGTGAGATCGATCCGATTCATGCACTGTACTGGGCAGCGGTGATCAACGGTATCGTCTCCGTGCCTATCATGGTGGTGATGATGCGCATGGCCAGCCGACGCGACATCATGGGACCCTTCGTGG
>JACCEC010067001.1_pt1 | contig 36932 bp, 25 predicted proteins | sample 7450121 | NCBI WGS metagenome assembly JACCEC01 (sample SAMN15323455, study PRJNA562643) | freshwater metagenome | isolation source: river surface water | place: USA:Blue River Watershed | collected 2017-08-18 | reverse complement strand
TAGGCGCAGCGGGTGCCGGTGAAGCCGGCGGTCTTGGAGAAGCTGCGGAACTCGATCGCGACCTCGTCGGCGCCGGGGATCTCGTAGATGGAGTGCGGGATCTTCGGGTCGCGGATGTAGGCCTCGTAGGCGCTGTCGAAGAGGATGATGGCCTTGTTGGCCTTCGCGTAGGCGACCCAGGCGACGAGCTGCTCGCGGGTGGCGACGGCGCCGGTCGGGTTGTTGGGGAAGCAGAGGTAGATCAGGTCGCTGGCGGACGAGGGGATGGCGGGCACGTAGCCGTTGGCGGGCGTGCACTCGAGGTAGGTGATGCCCTCGTAGCGGCCGTCGAGGTTGGCGCCGGTGCGTCCGGCCATGACGTTGGTGTCGACGTATACCGGATACACGGGGTCCGGGATGGCGAGATGGAGGCCCTCGGTGGCGAAGATTTCCTGGATGTTGCCGCAGTCGCACTTGGAGCCGTCGGAGACGAAGATCTCGTCGGCGGCGATGGGGCAGCCGCGAGCGGCGTAGTCGTTGGCGGCGATGGCCTCGCGGAGGAAGGCGTAGCCCTGCTCGGGGCCGTAGCCCTTGAAGGTGGCGCGGTTGGCGAGTTCCTCGGCGCCGCTCTTCAGCGCATCGATGCAAACCTGGGGCAAAGGCTCGGTGACGTCGCCGATGCCGAGGCGGATGACCGGCTTGTCGGGATTGGCGGCGGTGTAGGCGCCGACGCGCTTGGCGATGTCGGAAAACAGGTAGCTGGCCTTGAGCTTCAGGTAATTCTCGTTGATGCGGATCATGGCGTGGGAGGCGGTAAGCGGTGGGTGAAACGCTTGAACAAGAGGCGCGGCGCGACTTTGTTCAAGCACGGCGTCTCCCCCGCGCGACCCCGTATCCACGCATGCAAATCATCACCTCCGTCTCCGAGATGCAGACTCTCGCCCACGAGCTTCGCTCCAAGGGGCAGATCATCGGGCTCGTGCCCACCATGGGCGCGCTCCACGAGGGGCATCTCAGCCTGGTGCGCCTCGCCGCCGAACGCGCCGACAAGGTGGTCGTCTCCATCTTCGTCAATCCGACGCAGTTCGCTCCGAGCGAAGATTTTAACAAATACCCGCGCGAGCTCGAGGCCGACGTCGCCAAATGCGAGTCCGCCGGCGCGGACTACGTCTTCGCCCCGCCGCCCGACGAGGTCTACCCGAAGGGCTACTCGACCTACATCACCGAGGAACGCGTGGCCAAGCCGCTCGAGGGCGTCTCCCGCCCCAGCCACTTCCGCGGCGTGACCACCGTGGTGGCCAAGTTGTTCAACATGTGCCGCCCCGACCTCGCGGTCTTCGGCCAGAAGGACGCCCAGCAGGTCGCGGTGATCCAAAAAATGGTCACCGACCTTAATTTCACGGTCGATATCGTCGTCGCCCCGACCCAGCGCGAGCCGGACGGCCTGGCGATGAGCTCGCGCAACCGCTACCTGAGCAACACCCAGCGCACCGAGGCGCTCGCGATCAGCCGCGCGCTCTTCAAGGCCCGCGACATGGTCGCGACCGGCGAGCGCCGCTCCGACCGCCTCATCGCCGAGGCCACGCACATCCTCAGCCAGCAGCGCCGCATCCGCGTCATCTACGTGTCGCTCGTCGATCGCCTCACGATGGAGCCGATGAAAGAGGTCGAGACCGGCCGCTCGCTTATCGCCATCGCCACCTGGGTCGACGAAGTCCGCCTTATCGACAACATCGTCCTGTGAGCGCCCCCGCCCCCGCGCCATCCGGCGCACCCGAGTCGACCTCGCCCGTCCTTCCCGCGGCCCGTCGCTACGACGTGCTCGTCATCGGCTCCGGCATCGCCGGCCTCAGCTTCGCGCTCAAGGTCGCCCGCCAAGGACGCTCGGTCGCGATCCTGACCAAGAAGAACAAAGCCGAGTCCAACACCAACTACGCCCAGGGCGGCATCGCGGTCGTCACCGCGGAGACGGACGATTTCGCGAAGCACGTGACCGACACCCTCGTCGCCGGCGACGGTCTCTGCGACCGCAAGGTCGTGAAACAGATCGTCACCGACGGCCCCGCCCGCGTGCGGGAACTGATCGACCTCGGCCTGAAGTTCTCCCGCGACGGCGACGGCGGTTACGACCTCGGCCGCGAGGGCGGCCACAGCGAGCGCCGCATCCTGCACGTGAAGGACATGACCGGGAAGGCGATCGAGGAGTCGCTCACCCGCGCCATAGCCCGCGAGCCGCGCATCTCCCTTTTCGAACATTTCTTCGCCATCGATCTCGTCACCACCGACAAGATCGCCAAACGCCGCCGAGGCAAAAAAGCCTCCGCGCGCGCCGCCGGCCCCGACCGCGTCGCCGGCGTCTACGCCCTCGACGTGCACGACGGTCGCGTCGTCGAGTTTCACGCGCCGGTCGTCATGCTCAGCAGCGGCGGCGCCGGGCAGGTCTACCTCTACACGACCAACCCCGACATCGCCACCGGCGACGGCATCGCCATGGCCTACCGCGCCGGCGTCGAGGTGCGGAACATGGAGTTCATCCAGTTCCACCCCACCGCGCTCTACTCCGTCTCCGGAAAACGCTTCCTGATCAGCGAGGCGGTCCGCGGCGAGGGCGCCATCCTCCGCAACGCCGAGGGCGAGGCCTTCATGGCCCGCTACCACAAGCTCGCCGACCTCGCCCCGCGCGACATCGTCGCCCGTGCGATAGACGCCGAGATGAAGCGCACCGGCGCGCCGCACGTCTGGCTGGACATCACGCATCGCAACGCCGCGTTCCTGCGTTCGCGTTTCCCCCTCATCTACAAGGCCTGCGCCGAGGAGGGCATCGACATCGCCAAGCAAAAAATCCCGGTCGTGCCCGCCGCGCATTACACCTGCGGCGGCGTCGCCACCACGCTTTCCGCCGAGACCACGCTCCCCGGCCTCTACGCCTGCGGCGAGGTGGCGTGCACCGGCCTGCACGGCGCGAACCGGCTCGCCTCCAACTCCCTGCTCGAGGCCGTGGTCATGGCCCACCGCGGCGCCGCCTCGGTCGGGGCCTATCTCAAGCGTATCGAAAAACTGGATGCGCCCGCGCCCGTGATCCCGCCCTGGCGGGACCTCGGCGGCGGCGACCTGGACGAGCGCGTCGTCATCACCCACAACTGGGACGAGCTGCGCCGCACGATGTGGGACTACGTGAGCATCATGCGCACGACGAAGCGCCTCGAGCGCGCCCGCACGCGCATCGCCACGCTCGCGCGCGAGACGCAGGAATACTACTGGAACTTCGCGGTCGACCCGCGCCTGCTCGAGCTGCGCAACCTCATCCAAGTCGCCGAGCTGATCGTCGCCTGCGCGCTCCAGCGTAAGGAGAGCCGGGGCCTGCACGCCATCGCCGACTACCCGAAGAAGCTGCGCAAGGCGGCCGATTCGCGCGTGAGACGGAAAGACTGACGGCAAGCCGAAGCCCCGCTTCTTCACGCGACCAGGCACGCCGATCAACAAAGAGGCCCGCGCCTTCCGGCGCGGGCCTCTTTGTTTGGCTCGAAGCCACGCTCAGCCCTGCTGCGGCGGCTCGGGCTGCTGCGGCGCGGCGCCGCCGTCGGAAGCTTGGGCCTGCGGCGGACGGGTGCGACCGCTGGTAGTCATGACGGTGCGCACCTGCGCGGTGACGCGCGGAACCTCGCCGGCGGGCGGCTGCGGAGCGGCGACAGGCTCGGGCGCCGGGGCCGGAGCGGGAAGCGGTTGCGCGGGACGCGTCGGCGCCGAGGCGGCGGCGCGCACCTGCATCGGCGGCACGGTGCCGGCGGGACCCTGGGCGCGGGCGTTCTTGGCGAGCATGGCGAGCATGTTCTCGAAGACCTGCATGTTCGACGCGCTGCGGAAGAGACCGGTGCAGATTTGCAGGCGCACGTTCTGCATCAGTTCCTCGAAATATTTGTAGGCCTCGCCCTTGTATTCCACGAGCGGGTCCTTCTGGCCGTAGCTGCGAAGACCGATGGAGCGGCGCAGCTCCTCCATCTCGGTGAGATGCTCCTGCCAGTGGTGGTCGATCGCGTTGATGACGACGTAACGCTCGATGGCGCCGAGCGCCTCGGGGATCTCGACCGACTCCTTCACCGCATACGCGTCGCGAACCTTGCCGACGGTGAGCTTGAGCGCCTCGTCGAGCGTCTTGCCTTGCACGTCCTCGATCCTGAGGCCGATGGGGAAATGGGTGTTCGCCCAGCCGACGAAGCCTTCGGCGCCGGACTTGGCCGCGTTGGCGCTGGCGGCGTTGCCGCCGAAACCGGCGGTCTCGAGACGGGCGGCGACCTCTTCCTCGACCTGCTCGAAGATGATGTCCTTGGGCCGTTCGGCGTGGATCGCGCCGTTGCGGATGCCGTAGACGACCTCGCGCTGCTGGTTGAGCACGTCGTCGTATTGGAGGAGGCGTTTGCGCTGACCGAAATTCTGCTGCTCGACCTTCTTTTGCGCGCTCTCGATGGAGCGGTTCAGCCAAGGATGCTCGAGCTCCTCGCCCTCCTTCATCGAGCCCTCCATCATGCGCGAGGCGAGGTTGCCCTGCAGGAAGAGGCGCATGAGGTCGTCCTCGAGGGAGAGGAAGAATTTGGTGAGACCGGGGTCGCCCTGGCGCGAGCAACGGCCGCGGAGCTGGCGATCGACGCGCCGGGACTCGTGGCGCTCGGTGCCGATGACAAAGAGGCCGCCGAGCTCGCGGACGCCTTCGCCGAGTTTGATGTCGGTGCCGCGGCCGGCCATGTTGGTGGCGATGGTGACGGCGCCGCGCTGGCCGGCGCGGGCCACGACCTCGGCCTCCTGCTGGTGCAGCTTGGCGTTGAGCACGGTGTGCACGATGCCGAGGCGCTTGAGCATGCGGGAGAGCACCTCGGATTGCTCGACGGACACGGTGCCGACGAGCACGGGCTGGCCCTTCTTGTTCGCGGCCTCGATCTCCTTGACCACCGCGTTGTATTTGTCGCGGCGCGTCTTGAAAATGGAGTCGTTCTTGTCGATGCGGATGCAGGGCTTGTTCGTCGGGATGACCTGAACGCCCAGGCGGTAGATGTCGTGGAACTCGGTGGCCTCGGTCTCGGCGGTGCCGGTCATGCCCGCGAGCTTCTCATACATGCGGAAGTAATTCTGGATCGTGACCGTCGCGTAGGTGCGCGTCTCGCGCTCGATGGTGACGTTTTCCTTCGCCTCGACCGCCTGGTGCAGGCCGTCCGACCAGCGACGACCGGGCATGACGCGACCGGTGTTCTCGTCGACGATCATCACCTTGCCCTCGGCGACGACGTATTGGATATCGCGCTCGTAGAGCGAATACGCGCGGAGGAGCTGCGAGATCGCGTGGATCTCCTCGGAAACCTGCGAGAACTGCTCCTGGGCGGCGGCGCGCTGGGCCTCCTTTTGCTCGGGTGTGAGGTTCGACTGGCGCTCCAGATCGGAGAAGGTCGTGGCGAGGTCGGGCAGCGTGAAGGCGTCCGGATTGTCGGGGCGGAGGAACTTGCGGCCGATCTCGGTGAGGTCCGCCTGATGCTGACGCTCGTCGATCGTGAAATAGAGCTCTTCCTTCAGCGCGTAGAGCTCCTTCTTCTGGAAGTCGGAGTTGAACTCGACCTCGGTCTTGTCGAGCAGCTTGCGCCACTCGGGCGTCTCCATGAGCCCGAGCAGCTGCTTGTTCTTCGGATGACCGATCTTCACCTGCAACATGCGGCCGGCGGCGGAGCGGCGTTCGTCGGCCGAGAGGTCGGGCTTATCGAGGAGTTTTTTGGCCTCTGAGATGAAGCGATTGCAAAGGCGCACCTGCTCCTGGACGAGGCGCGACACCTGCGGCTGGAGGCGCGTGTAGGGCTGCTCGCGCTCGATCGGGGCGGGACCGGAGATGATGAGGGGCGTGCGGGCCTCGTCGACGAGGATGGAGTCGATCTCGTCCACGATGCAGAACCAGTGGTCGCGCTGCACCTGGTCCTCCTTGCGCGTGGCCATGCCGTTGTCGCGGAGGTAGTCGAAGCCGAACTCCGAGGCGGTGCCGTAGGTGATGTCGCAGGCATACATCGCGCGGCGGAGATCGGGCGGCATCTGCTGCTGGATGCAGCCGACGGTGAGCCCGAGAAAACGGTAGAGATAGCCCATCCACTCGGAGTCGCGGCGGGCGAGGTAGTCGTTGACCGTGACGAGCTGGCTGTTGCGGCCGGTGAGGGCGTTGAGATACATCGCGGTCGTGGCGACGAGCGTCTTGCCCTCGCCCGTGGCCATCTCGGCGATGCGACCCTGGTGGAGAGCGATGCCGCCGATCAGCTGAACGTCGAAGTGGACCATGTTCCACTCGAGCTCCTGGCCGCAGACGAGCCCCTTGGTGCCCACGAGCCGGCGGGCGGCGTTCTTCACCGCGGCGAAGGCTTCGGGCAGGAGGGCGTCCAAGGCGGCGTTCTTGTCCTCGGCGGCGGCGACGCGGGCCTTGAATTCCACCGTCTTCGCCCGAAGTTCGTCGTCACTCAGTTTCTGATACGTCGCCTCGATTTCGTTGATCTTGGCCACGAGGGGTTTGGCGCGCTCGAGGAATTTGCGGTAGTGGCGGCCGGCAAAACGCTTGAAGAGAAACGAGAACATGGAATGTCCAACGCTAGGGCGGCGCGCAGCCTTGGCAAACGGCAAATCAGCGCGTTGCAACAAGCCGCGAGCGCCCCCCGCATCCCCTCCGGGTCGCCCCGCGCCTGCCCGTCTTGGCCGCGAGGCCCGGGGCGAGGCCGCGGCTTGTCGAACCGTGGACGTCCCCGTCGGCGGACCGCTAAAACTTGAGGCGGCGCGTCTCCGGCTTGGCCGCCGGCTCGGCGAGCAGGGACTGGCGAAAAAACTCCTGCGCCGCCTTCAACAGCGCCCCGTATTGCGAATACTGGCCCGCCCACGAATTCGGCACGCTCACCCGCTTGATCACGCCGGAGCCGATCTTGTCAGGGGCGTCCGAGTCGGGACTCATCTCCACCGCGAACCTCGGGTCGCGCAGATGCACGACGTAATGACTCGATCGCCCGCCTTTTTCCCGCTCCACGCGCATGAACGCCCCGGTCGAATCCGCCATGACCGGAGACTGGCCCGCGCAAACGCTCTCCGCAAACCGATTGGCGCGAGACGGCCTCGAATAACGCATCCGGCTTGCCCATCTTGCCACGGAGACGGCATCTCGTGTTTTCACCCTTGTTCCGCGTCGAGCGGGTGAACATATCCGGGCCAAGGCTTCGGCCTCCCCCTCTTTTCCACATGAACGAGCTACGCTTGGACGTCCCGCGCCTAAACCCACTTCCGTTCATCGTCGCCGACGCCGTCCTGGTCGGCACCGCCGGGCTCATCGGCTGGTTCGCGCCCGCGCCGATCAGCCCGCTCTCCCTGTCCGCGATCGCGCTGTGCGTCGCGGGCGGAGCCGTCGCGCTTCTCTACCCCTTCGTCGTCAACCACGCCCGCCGCCAGGAGGAGGCACTGCAGGATCGCGCCAACCAGATCGAGGCCCTCGCGCGCACCGTGTCCGCCTCCGCCGAGCAGATCAGCATCGCCGTCTCCAATCTCCCCGTGGTCGCCGAAAACTCGGCGCGCCAGCTCAAGGCCGCGGAGCAACTTCCCGTCGCGCTCAAGGAGCAGCTGGCCGGGCTGCAACACCAGCTCACCGCCACGGCCAACGAGGAAAACGCCTCCCTCCGCCACGAACTCGACACGCTCCGCTCCGCCGAGACGACCAAGCTAGTCGCCGCGCTCGACGGGCTCACCCGCGCCACCGCCGACCTCGCCCGTCTCGAAAAGCTCGCCGCCCAGCACTCCTCCGCGCTCGACCAGGCCCTCGCGCAGCTTCCCCGCATCGCCGACAGCTTCGGCAAGCAGGCCAGCGAAGCGCTCCATAGCGAAACCACCGCCGCCATCAAGGCTCTCGAGGACGCCGCCGCCCAGGCCGGCCAGGCCCTCGCCGCCGCCACCACCGAGGCCCGCCAGGCCTTTGATCGAGGCGTGCGCGACGCCGTCACGCACCTCGCCACGCAAGCCGCCTCCAATCCGCCCTTCCCGGCGCATGCCGTTTATCGGCCGGTCATTTCCGCCCCCGGCCCCGACGACCGCACCCCCTCCGCGCTGCTCGATCCCGAGGCCTCCCCCGCGGACGCGATCGTAGCCGAGGTCCCTGATTCACCCGCTCCGGCCACGGCCGACGAGCCCGCCTCAGAAACCGTCGCCCCCGCGCCAACATCCGTCCCCGAGCCCGCCCCGGCGGCCCAGGACACGAGCGCGGAAGCGCTGATCGACGACGCAGGCCTCGACGAACCCGAAGCCGTCCCGGCCAGGATCGAATCCCCTAAGACGGCCCCCGCCCCGTCCCTCGCGGCCCACGAGACGATCTCCGCCGACGAACCCGCAACCGAGCCCGAGGAAAACGCCGCACCCGAGCCCGCCTCCGCCCCGGAGCTTGCGCTCGATGTCGAAACGGCCCCGACGGCCGCCGCCGAACCCGCCCTCACCAACGACGGCTACACCCGCCTCATCGCCACGGCCTACATCGGCATCGGCAACAAGCTCTTCATCCGCGGCGACGGACCCGGCCTCCGTCGCGACAAGGGCGTGCCGCTTCAGTTCGTCTCCATCGGCAAATGGCGCTGGGAGAGCGCCGAGCTCCTCTTCCCCGTGAAGGCACGGCTCTACAAGAACGACCAGACGGAGTGCGCCGCCCTCGGTGAAATCACCCTCGAGCCCGGCCACCACCACGAGGTCAACGCCACCTTTTGATCGCGCCGCCGTCCTCGCGCCGTAGTGGAAAAAGACTACCCGGCACGCTCCATTAGCCCGGGTGAATACCGCCCCGGACGGCTCGCGAACCCGACTCCCGTCTTGACGCCGGGCTCCTACGGGGCCTCATTCCGCCTGTCGTGACGTTCTCGTCCTCCATTTCCTCCAAAGCCGCCGCCCACGTCGTATCCGTGGTCGTATCCGTTTCCGTGTCCGTAACGGAAACACCGCGAGGGCTCTGAGGAAGCAACCGACTTTCCGCCCCCTCCGGTGACCGCCGGAGGGGGTTTTGTTTTACCGGCAAAACCCCAGGACTCCGGGGCCGGCCGAGGGGGTGGTGATCTCCTGCCAAACACAAAAACACCACCCGCCATGAATCCCATCGACACCCAAATGCCTCCGCTCGCCCAGGCGCTCGGCCGCCTGCGTCAACCGCGCGCCTGGCCTTACGCGCCCCGCACCGAGCCCCTCACCCCGATCCCCGCGCCCGAGCACGACCTCCTTCGCCTCATGCCGGAGCCCGCGCTGACCGGCGACCTTCCGGAAAAGCCCCGCCCGGCCGCCGCCGCCATCCCCGGCCCCGAGGCGGCCCGCACCTACTGGTTCGACCTTTAAGCCGCCGCTCTTTCCGCGTTCATCGTGGCGGACGCACACGCTTGGTCCGCACCCGGAGCCCGCTCGCCGCCGCGCCCCAAGGCCTTGCCTTCACGCGCGAAGCCCTCCCTTTTTTCGCACCTCGCGCGCCATGCTGTTCCAGATCCACCACCGCACCACCTACCGCTACGCCGGCGAGGCCAGCGAGTCGTTCATGGAGGCGCGTCTCACCCCGGTGACGGACGAACGACAACGCCTGCGCTCGCGTCGGTTCGACACCACGCCCGAGGCCCGGGTCGGACACTACGTCGACTACTTCGGCAACGCCGTGGAATCCTTCGCCATCGCCCATCGGCACGGGGAATTGGTGCTCGATAGCCGTTCCGAGGTGGAGACCCTGCCATGGTCCGCGCCCTCCGCCTCCCTCGATCTCAGCATCTCCGAGGCGCGGCAGATCTACCGGGGCGACAAGCTCGAGCTCTTCGAGTATCTCATGCCCTCGCCCGCCATCCCGATGTCGGCTCCGGTGCACAAGCTCGCCAACCAGTTCTTCCGCCCCGGCAGCGGCCTCGGCGAATCCCTGCTCCGCCTCAACCACTGGATCAAAACCGAATTCGCCTACAAACCGGGCAGCACGCGCATCGACACGCCGGTCACCCAGGTGCTCGCCCAGAAGGCCGGCGTCTGCCAGGACTTCGCGCAGGTGATGATCGCCATCCTTCGCTCCGCCGAGCTGCCCGCGCGCTACGTCACCGGCTACATCGAAACCGAAAACCAGCGGCTCGCCGCGGAGAAAACCCGCCCGGCCCGCGCCGCGCTCGTCGGCTCCGCCGAGAGCCACGCCTGGGTCGAGGTCTGCCTACCCGGCGGCGTCTGGTGGCCGCTCGACCCCACCAACGACTGCGTCGCGGGCGAGCGCCACGTGAAGGTCTCCATCGGCCGCGATTACCTCGACGCCACCCCGACGCGCGGCGTGTTCAAGGGCACCTACACGGAAAAGCTCTCCGTATCCGTCACGATGTTACGCAAGGCCGAGGCGGGCTCCGGCGCCTCCGCCGCGCCGTCGGGGTGCTGATCCGTTTCCGCGTCCGGCGCGCCTCGCGGCCCGACCGATCGCCGTCCCGCGCTACTGCAAACGCAGCGAGTGCGTCTCCATCACCTTTTCGTCCGCGCCGACGAGGGCGAGGTAGACGATGTAGTTGAAGGGCCGCTTCAAGACGCCGGGCGACGCAAGCGTCTCCGCGTCGGCCGGCACCAGGACCGTGAAACGCGGCTGCGTGTCGGTCCAGCGCGCGGAGATGCGGATCGCGTCGGCCGCCTCCTTCTTTTTTTCCTGGTTATAAAAGGTGATCTTCAGCCGCACGCCCTCCGTCTCGACGCCGAGAAAGCGCCCGTCCGGCCGCGTGAGCACGACCCCGGGGATCTTCGCTTCCTCTTCTTTTTTCTCCGCGGGACCGGCGGACGCAGGAGCCACGGCAGGAGCGGCTTTCCCGGCGGGCGCGGCGGGTTTGGCGGACGAGGCATCCTCGGCGAATGCGACGGCGGAGCCCAGGGCGACGAAGGCGGCGAACAGCGAGACGGGGCGCATGGGCGGCAGCATGCGGCGAAGCCCGGCCCGGGCAAGCGCGGGCCGGGCGAAGCGGGCGTAAATCAGGCGCCCTCGCCCGAAGCGGGACGCTTCGCTCCCGACTTCGCGGATCCCGCCAGGCCCTGCGCGCGCATCTCGCGCCAGCGCGCGAGACGTTCCGCGAGCTTGGCCTCGATGCCGGCCGTCTTGGGCGTGAAAAGGCGCAGCGGTTTTTCCAGATAGGCCTGCGGCGCGATGTTCTCGGGAAAATCGTGCGCGTAGAGGTAGCCTTTGCCATGGCCGAGGGCCTTGTTGGCCTTGCCCCCCTTGTCGCGCAGCGCCGCGGGCACGGGCTGCACCGGCTGCTCCGCGATCGCCTGCTTCGCCGCCGCGAGCGCGAGCGTCACCGAGTTGCTCTTCGGCGCGCAGGCGATGTGCAGCGTGGCGTGGGCGAGCGCGTATTCCGCCTCGGGCAGGCCGACGAGCTCCGCCGCCTGGTGCGCCGCGACCGCCATGGGCAGGGCGAGCGCGTCGGCGAGACCGACGTCCTCGCTCGCGAGGATGACGAGACGACGCGCGATAAATCGCGGGTCCTCTCCGCCGGCGAGCATCTTGGCCAGCCAGTAGAGCGCGGCGTCGGGATCGGAGCCGCGGCAGCTTTTGATGAAGGCAGAGATCGTGTCGTAGTGCTCGTCCTCGTCCGCGTCGTAACGGATGCGCCGCTCGCGCGCGAAAACCTCGAGCTCGCCCGCGGTCACCGGCGCGGCGGGCGGCAGGCCCGCGACGATGACCTCGAGGGCGTTGAGCGCGCGGCGGAGGTCGCCGTCGCAAAGCTTGGCGAGATCGAGCAAGACCGCCTCGTCCGCGGTGCAGCCGGTGGCGCCGAGTCCGCGCTCGGCGTCGGCCAGCGCGCGGGCGAGCACGGTCGCCACGGCGGCGGGCGCGAGGGGCTCGAGCCGGAACAGATGGCTGCGCGAGAGCAGCGGCGGGTTGACGTAGAAACCGGGGTTGTGGGTCGTCGCGCCGATCAGGCGGATATAACCCTCTTCGACGTCGGGCAGGAGCAGGTCCTGCTGCGATTTGTTGAAGCGATGCAGCTCGTCGATGAAGAGCAGGGTCGGCTCGGAGGGACGTCGGCGCGCCGCGGCGAGGATCTCGCGCAGTTCGCCGACGTTGCTCATCACGGCGTTCACCCGCACGAAACGGCTGCCCGTCACCCGGGCGATCGCCTCGGCGAAGCTGGTCTTTCCGCAGCCGGGCGGCCCGTAGAAGATCAGGCTGCCGAAACGGTTGGCGGCGATGAGCCGCGCGAGCAGCCCGTCCGGCTTGGTGAGGTGCTCCTGGCCCGCGATCTCGGCCAGGTTGCGGGGGCGCATGCGCGCGGCGAGCGGTTGCCGCGAGGACGCGCCGGCGGACGCCGAGGCAGGCTCGGCCGGCGCCGCGGAGGGCGCCGGCTCGAGGTCGCCGAAGAGATCGGATTCGCCGGACATCGCCGAGTGGTCGCGAGAGGGTTTACTTCACCGCTTGGCGAAGCTCGACCGGCTTGGCCTTCGACTTGGCGTGCAGACGGAGGTTGAGCATCTCGACGAGGAACGCGAAGGCCATGGAGAAGTAGATGTAGCCCTTCGGGATGTGCTGGCCGAGGCTTTCGCCGATCAGGGTGACGCCGATGAGGATGAGGAAGCTGAGGGCGAGCATCTTGACCGTCGGGTGGCGGTTGACGAAATCGCTGATCGCGCCGGCGAAGGCGAGCATCACGCCGAGGGCGAGAACGACGGCGACGATCATCACCCAAAGGTGGTTGGCCATGCCCACCGCGGTGATCACCGAATCGAGCGAAAACACGATGTCGAGGAGCAGGATCTGCACGATGACGGCGCCGAAGGAGGCGACCTTGGAACCGGAACTCGCATGGCCGTCCTCGCCCTCGAGTTTCTCATGGATCTCGACCACGCTCTTGCCGACGAGGAAGAGTCCGCCGAGGAGCAGGATCAAATCGCGGCCGGTCACGGCATGGCCGATCAAGGGAAAGGTGAAGAGCGGCGCGGTCAGGCTCATCAGCCAGTTGATGCTGCACAGCAGCAGGATTCGCGTGATCAGCGCGAGACCGAGACCGAGCTGGCGGGCCTTGGCCTGCTGCTCCTTCGGCAGCTTCCCGGCCAGGATCGAGATGAAGATGATGTTGTCGATGCCGAGGACGATCTCAAGCAGCGTGAGCGTAAGCAGCGAGACGGCCCAGGTTTCGGGATTGGCGAGGAAGTCCATGGTTGAAGAGATCGCGAAAAGGGGCGCTCCCGCCGTCCTCGTCAATGGCGAGCGACGCGCGTGGAAAGGCGCGCCGGCGTTTCCATGCGACGCCGTCGACTCAGGCGAGCGAAGCCGCCCGGGCGGCCACCGACGCGAAGTTCCGGTAGATTTGCAGGCCCTTCGCCTGGCTTTTCTCCGGGTGAAACTGCGTGGCGAAACAACGCCCGCGGGCGATCGCCGCCGTGAAGACGCCGCCGTAGTCGCACTCCGCGAGCGCCAGCGAGGAATCGGCCGGCACGCAATGGAAGCTGTGCACGAAATAAAACGCCTCGCCCTCGGTCCTCAGCTCGGCGCGCAGGGGCGAATCGGGTTGCGTGAACCGCACCTCGTTCCAGCCCATGTGCGGGATCTTGAAATCCGCCGGACGCACGAAACGGACGACGCGGCCGGGAAAAATCCCGAGCCCCTCGGTGCCGGCGCCGCCGCCCTCCTCCGAGTGCTCGAAGAGCGCCTGCATGCCGAGGCACACGCCGAGAAAGGGCTGATCGGCGGCGATCCACTCGCGCACCGTGCGATCGAGACCGGTCGCGCGCAGCGAGGCCACGCAATCGCGCAGGGCGCCCACGCCCGGCAGCACGAGACCGTCGGCGTCCGCCGCCTCGACCTCCACGGGCGTGCGCACGACGCGCACCTCCGCGCCCACGGCCTCGAGGGCCTTGGTCACGGAGCGAAGGTTGCAGATTCCGTTGTCGATGACGGCGATCATGGGGACGGGAAGCGGAGCGAGACGCGGAACAGTTGAAGCCGGGGCAGGAAGAGCGAAACCCGGCTCAGATCAACCCCTTCGTGCTCGGCACCTGGTCGGCGGAGCGCGGGTCGATCCTGACCGCGGCGTCGAGGGCTCGCGCGAGGGCCTTGAAGATCGCCTCGGCGACGTGGTGCGGCTCCTCGCCGTAGTCGAGCTTCACGTGCAGGTTGCACGCGAGGGCGTTGCTGAAGGCGCGGCAAAACTCCTTCACGAGGATGAGATTGAAATCGCGCACATACATCGTCGGGGCGACGACGTCGTAGACCAGCGCCGCGCGGCCGGAAAGATCGACGACGACGCGCGCCAGCGCCTCGTCCATCGGCACGTAGAAGAAACCGTAGCGCACGATGCCGCGCTTGTCGCCGAGCGCCTGCTTGAAGGCCTCGCCGAGCACGATGCCTACATCCTCGACCGTGTGGTGGTAATCGACCGCCACGTCGCCGACGCAGGTGACGTCGAGGTCGAAGTGCCCGTGCTTCGCGAAAAGCGTCAGCATATGGTCGAAAAAGGGCACGCCGGTCGCGATGTTGGAGCGGCCGGCTCCATCCACGACGAGGCGGAGCTTGATGTCGGTCTCGGCGGTTTTGCGGGCGATGGAGGCGGTGCGGGCGGCGGGCATGGCGGAAAAAGAGGACCGGGAATCTCACGCCCCGACGCGTATAAACACAAGCTCCCGCATCGTCCTTTTCCCAAGCCCAGGCTCTCGCATGCCCACACCGATCGCCCAGATCTCCGCCCTTCTCGCGCGACGCGACGAATTTGCCGGACGCCTGGCGCCCCTCCTTGGCGGAGATCGCGCCGCCGCCGAGGACCTGGTGCAAACCGGCCTCGTCAAGGCCCTCGCCACGGCCGGCGCCCTCCGCGACGAGAACCGCCTCGTCCCGTGGTTCCACCGCGTGCTTCGCCATCTCGCCATCGATCATATCCGCGCCCGACGCGCGGCCGAGGCTCGTCACCGGCTTTGGACGGCGGATCTCATGGAAACATCCCGCGCCCCGACCACCCGCGCGCCCTGCCGCTGTGTCGTCGCCCTCGCGGCCGGTTTGCCCCGCGCGCAAGCCGAGCTCGTGCGCCGGGTCGGGCTCGCGGAGGAGCCGATCGCCCGCGTCGCCGCCTCGCTCGGTCTGGGCGCGAACACCGCGGGCGTCGCCCTCCATCGCGCCCGCCGGTCCTTGCGCAAGGCCCTCGAACGGCATTGCGGGGAATGCGCCGCGACAGCCTGCCTCGCTTGCGACTGCCCCGCCCGCGCTCAGACCGGCGAATACCGTAGTCTCACGAATTCACGCAAATCCCCTCGCCCACCCGGGGGACTGCCCTAGGTTCGCGCGGCCCCAAATGAAGCCCGCCGCGCATCCGCTGCTCGTCCCGACCTCTTGGTCACAACGACTTGCATACGGCTCCGGCATGATCGTGGCCCTTGGTGGACTTCTTGTGCTCTTGGGTTGGTGGTTGGGCATGGACGTGCTTATCCAAGGGCGTCCCGACCACGAATCCGTCAAGATCAACGCCGGCCTGTGCTACCTGTTGCTAGGCCTCGCCCTCGTCGGCCAGGCCCGGTCCCGCCGTCCTCTCGCCTGGCTGGCCCTCACGCCCGCCGCGATCGGCGTGATCACGCTCCTTCAACCGCTCTTTTTTTCACTCTTCCGCCTCGATCTCGGGATCGACGAACTCCTCGCGCTCGACCGGCTGGCCGAGCCCTCGGTCGCGCACCGCGGACGCATGGCTCCCGCCGTCGCCGCGAGCCTTGCCCTGGCCGGACTGGTCATCAGCCCGCTGCTCGGCGCCAAACCCCTTCGCCGCGCCCTCGCGATCGGCCTCGTCGGCTCTCTGCTAGCCGCCATCGGCACCTCGGGCATCGTCGGCTACGCGCTGAATCTTCCCAGCGGGGTCGTCTGGGACCTGGGCAGCACCTCCCCTTGGTCCGGCGCGCTCTCCCTCTTGTTGGGACTGGCGCTCCTCGCCGAAGCTTGGCGCATCCATCGGCAGACCACCGACGCGCCCCCTGGATGGTTGCCGCTTCCCGTCATCGTGGCGTCGGGCACCATCACGCTTCTTCTCTGGCTGGGACTCGGCGAACGCGAGAGCGCCTACACCGCCCTAAAGACCCGCAACGCCATGAACAGCCTGGCCCGGGACATCAATTTCGAGATCGAACGCCAGATGGCCGCCCTCGGACGCGTCGCCCAGGTCTGGAGCTCCCTCGAGGGCGATAGTTCCAAAGTTCGCGAAATGGATGCCGACCGCTTCCGCAAGGAAACCCTCGGCGCCATCTCCCTCGCCTGGATCGATCCCCGCACCACCCGGACCCTCTGGAGCGAAGGCAACGAGGGACTCAACAACTACCAGCACGACCGCGAGCCCGCGCGCGCCGAGGCGCTCGCCAACGCCCGTTTCCTGCCCTCCGTCTCCGGCAGTTTCAACGTCGGCGGCCAGGGACTCGGCTTCTCGATCTACGCGCCGGTCCTCGGCAAAGATAAAATCGGCGGATACGCGTCCGCCGATTTCACCTACGAGCGCTTCTTCGACGAGCTGAACAAACGTCTCCGTCTCTCCGAAAAACACGCCTTCACCGTCTCCGTCGCCGCGCGCGTCCGGTCCATCGACGTCCTCAACATCCCCGTCTACGACTCCCGCCCCGACAAAGGCGCCGGCCCCCTCGAGGACGCCCTCGAGGAGGACTTCACCATTTTCGAGCGCCGCGTGCGCCTCTCCTTCTCGCCCCCGGGCGACAACGACGCCCCCACCCGCATTCGCCTGCCCGACCTCGCCCTCCTCACCGGCCTGGGCATCACGTTCCTCCTCGGCCTCTCCGTCCATCTCGCCCGCGTCGCCAAGAGCGGCCAGCGCGAGACCGAGCGCGCCAACGCCCTCCTCCGCGCCGAGATCGAGGAACGCCGCCAGGCCGAGGCCGCCCTCCGCGCCTCCCAGCTCGCCGAGCGCAAACTCGGCCTCGTCGCCGCCCGCACCGACAACATCGTCGTCATCGCCCGTCCCGACGGCGGCGTCGAGTGGGTGAACGAAGCCTTCACCCGCCTCCTCGGCCCCGCCCTCGCCGAGGTCGCCGGACGCCCCGCCATCGAGCTCATCGCCGCGCACGACTCCGCCGCCGCCCTTCGCCTCCGCCAGGCGGTCGACATCGGCGAAGCCGTCGCCTGCGACGTCTCCTGCCGCTCCCGCTCCGGCCGCCGCTACGACCTCTCGCTCGACCTCCAGCCCGTCTACGCCGAGGACGGCCGCCTCGAATATCTCATCCTCGTCGCCGTCGACATCACCCAGCGCGTCGAGACCGAGCGCGAGTTGCGCCGGGCCAAGATCGAGGCCGACGCCGCCTCCCGCGCCAAGAGCGACTTCCTCGCGTCGATGTCACACGAGATCCGCACCCCGATGAACGGCGTCATCGGCATGACCAGCCTTCTCCTCCACACCCCGCTCACCGACGAGCAACGCGACTCCGTCAACACCATCCGCCAGTCCGGCGAGACCCTCCTCGCCATCATCAACGACATCCTCGACTTCTCCAAGATCGAGTCCGGCCACCTCGAGCTCGAGCTCATCCCCTTCGACCTCGCCGCCTGCGTCGAGGAGACCGTGGAGCTCTTCGCCCCCGTCGCCGCCAACCGCGGCATCGATCTCGCCTATCGCGTCGACCCCACCCTGCCCGCCTGGATCGAGAGCGATCCCACGCGCCTGCGGCAGATCATGGCCAACCTGATCAACAACGCCGTCAAGTTCACCCCCGCCGGCTCCGTCTCCATCGAGTTCCTCCCCGACCCGACCCGGCCCCGCACCCTCCTCGCCCAGGTCCGCGACACCGGCATCGGCATCCCCCGCGAACGCGCCGACCGTCTCTTCAAACCCTTCTCCCAGGTCGACTCCTCCACCACCCGCAAATACGGCGGCACCGGCCTCGGACTCGCCATCTGCCACCGCCTCACCCAGCTCATGGGCGGCGACATCAAGGTCGCCAGCGCGCCCGGCGAAGGCTCCGTGTTCAGCTTCACCCTCCCGCTTCGCCCCGCCCAGGCCGCGATCGAGCCCCACGTCCTGGCTCCCCCCAATCCCCGCCCCACCATCCTTCTCCTCGAGTGCCAGCCACTGAATCGCCGCCGGCTGGCGGAGCAGATCTCCGCCCACCTCGGCCCCGTCCTCGTCCCGCCCTCGCCGGCCGCACTCCCCACCCTCCTCGCCGAGTCCTCGCTTCGCGCCTCCGCCGTGGTCCTCGACGCCTCGCTCCTCGCCGATCCCCTCACGCGCGGCGCCCTCCTTCCCGTCCTCCGTCCGCTGGGCCTGCCCGTTCTCTGGCTCCACCCCGCCGGCCGCCCGCCGCAAAAGCCCGCCGATGTCGGCCCGGTCCACGCCGCGCTCGCCCGCCCCGCGCGCAACGGCCACGTGCTCGCCTCGCTCCGCCAACTCCTCGCGCTCGAACCCGCCCCTCGCGCCCCGGGCCTCGCCCCGCTCGAGATCGAGCGCGTCGGCGACTCGCTCCCGCTCTCCATCCTGCTCGTCGAGGACAATCTCGTTAACCAAAAGGTGGCGCTCCGCTTCCTTGATCGCCTCGGCTACCGCGCCGACGCCGTCGCCAACGGACTGGAGGCCATCCGCGCGCTCGAGGCCCGCCCCTACGATCTGCTGTTCATGGATCTCCAGATGCCCGAGATGGACGGCTTCGAGGCCGCCCGCGAGATCCGCCAGCGCCTCCCCGACGAACGCCAGCCCGTGATCATCGCCCTCACCGCCAACGCCCTCCAGGGCGACCGCGACGCCTGCCTCGCCGCCGGCATGGACGACTACATCACCAAGCCCGTCAAACTCGCCGACATCGCGGCCAGCATCCAGCGCCAGTTCGCGGTCTGACCCGCCCCCGGCGCCCTCGGCCTCGCCGCCTCGCGAACCTTGCCCCGCGCCGCTCGGGAGGGATGCTCTCCGCCTCCCCATGAAACCCTTCGCCCTCGGCCTTGCGCTCCTCGCGCTCGCCGCCCCCTTCGTCCGCATCCCCGCCCTCGCCGCCGAAGCCTCCCCCGCCGGCGCGCCCTTGCCCGCGCCGGCCACCCGCCGCGTCTCCACGCTCCAGATCACCCTCGCCCCCGACCGCGCCGGCTGGACCTACGCGCCCGGCGAACCGGTGAAATTCCTCGTCCGCCTCGCCTGGGACCAACAACCCGTGGGCGGCGTCGCCATCCGTTACCGCGTCGGCCCCGAGATGCTCGACGCCCCGGAAAAAGAAGCGGTCGTGCCCCTCGAAGGCCTCGAGATCGACGGCGGCACGCTCGCCGGGCCCGGCTTCATCCGCTGCGCCGTCACCGCGACCCTCGACGGCAAAAACACCCGCTCCGTCGCCACCGCCGGCTTCGCCCCCGAACTCATCCGCCCCACCCAGGCCGAGCCCGCCGACTTCGACGCCTTCTGGACCTCCGGCAAGGAGGCCCTCGCCAAAATCCCCTCCGACCCGCGCCTCCAACTCATCCCCGAGGCGAGCACCGGCTCGATCAACGTCTACCACGTCAGCCTCCAGACCTGGGCCGGCGCCAACCTCGCCTCGCCCGCCCGCGTCTACGGCATCCTCTGCGAACCCAAGGCCCCGGGCAAATATCCCGCCTACCTCCGCGTGCCCGGCGCCGGCGTGCGCCCCTACTCCGGCGCGCGCGACCTCGCCGAGCGCGGCATGATCACCCTCGAGATCGGCATCCACGGCATCCCCGTGAACCTCGCCCCCGAGCTCTACGACCAGCTCCGCGTCGGCGCCCTGCTCGACTACCCGGTCTTCCGGCTCGATGACCGCGACGCCTATTACTACCGCCGCGTCTACCTCGCCTGCCTCCGCGCCGACGACTTCCTCGTCTCGCGCGAAAACTGGGACGGCCGAAACCTCGTCGTGCAGGGCGGCTCCCAGGGCGGACAACTCGCCGTCGTCACCTCCGCCCTCGACCCTCGCGTCACCGCCACCGCCTCCTCGTATCCGGCCTACTGCGACGTCACCGGCTACCTCCACGGCCGCGCCGGCGGCTGGCCCCACATGCTGCGCGACGCCAAGTCCGGACACCGCACCGAGGCCAAAATCGCCACCACCGCCTACTACGACGTGGTCAACTTCGCCCGCCGGCTCCGCGCCCCCGTCCACTTCACCTGGGGCTACAACGACGAGGTCTGCCCGCCCACCTCGCTCTACGCCGCCTACAACGTCGTCACCGCGCCCAAGGAACTCACCCTCGCCCTCCAGGCCGGCCACTCCACCAGTCCGGAGATGGGCGACACCTTGACCGCGTGGATCCGCGCCCAGACCGGCCTGCGCTAAAACCTTCCGCCGCCTCCCCCCGGCCCGGCTCTCCGCCAAGCGCGGACGACTCCTCCTCCCGCTCCTCATGTTCCTGCCCGCCTCGTTCGCGGCAGCGTCCGTGCGCATCCGCCCGTCGCCCGACCGCCCACGAACGAAGGCGCCTGTCCGACCCAGCCCAAAGTCATCCCCCTCGAATTTTAACCATAAAAAATCCGGGGTCTTCCCCTTAATCGCGGCCGGACGCGTGCCGATGACCCACACGGCCTCCCCATGTCTCCGGATACCCTAGCGACGCCCATCCCCGCCCGCGCCTCCCCACCGCCATCGCTGGTCCTGCTCGTCGAGGACGACCCCCTCAGCCAGCGCCTGGTCGCCAAGATTTTCGCCGGCCACGAACTGCTCGTCGCCGAGACCGCCGCGGAGGCGATGGATCTCCTGCGCCGCCACCCCCAGGTCGATCTGACCGTGGTGGATTACCAGCTTCGCGGCGAAAACGGCTCCGCCTTCGTCGCCGAGCTGCGCCGCCACGCCTTTTGCCAGGATCTTCCGGTCGTCGCCTACACCGGCTCCCGCGACCGCGACGTCGTCCTGCGCTACGCCGAACTGCGCGCCCAGGCCTTCCACCTCAAACCCTACCGCGCGGAGACCTTGCTCCACGAGCTCGCCCGCGCCCTCGCCACCGGCCGTCGCGAGCGCGATTTCGAATCCGTCGAAAACGCCTGCCGTCGCATGAAGCTCAAACCGGCCGAATACGCCGGCCTGCTCAACTCCGGCGCCGCGCTGCTCGAAACCGACGTCCAGGCCGTGCGCCGGCTCCTCCTCTCCGCCAACGATCCCCGCCTCCCCGTCCATTTCCGCGACATCACCCTCCGGCTCTCCCAGCTCGGCGTGCGCGTCGTGGCTCCGCTCGCCCAGCAGGCGCAACGCGAGCTCAACCAGGGCGACTACCACGCCTGCACCCAGACGCTCGCCGTCATCGACGCGGTCGCCTCCCTCGCCAAAAAGCGCGCCCTCGGGATCCTTTCGCTCGGCGACTCCGCGCTCGGGAGCGACCGGACCGCCGCGCCCCCGCCTTCGCGGCGCCCCGAGCGTGGCTACGCCCACGGCGCCCTGCCCGCCTACGTCCGGCCCATCCTCGCACAGCCCCTCGGCGTGCTCGGCGCCCACGCCCTCGACGCCAAACGCGGCCCCCTCCTCGAGGGCGGCCGCCTCGCGGGCTTCGCCGCCGATTGGTGGCGCGATCCCGCCGCCGCCCCTTGGTTCGAGTCGATGCGCCAGCTCGACCGGCCCGGCGACGCCACCGTCGAATCGATCGCAGCCCTGCTCGCGTCCATCCCCGGCTTCGAATCCCCCCTCCATCTCATCCTCGTCCGCGGCGAGGTCGTCCGCGCCCACGAACTCCCGGAGCTGGGCCCGGAAACCCTCGTCGGTCGCCTGGGAGCGGCCAAAGCCCTCGTCCTCGTCGCCGCCGGCCTCCTCGGCCGCGGCCCCGGGAAAAGTCCCCTCGCCCTTCAGGATCTTCGCACGCACGCGATCGCCACGATGCTGCTGGGCTTCGAGCTCGGTCGTTTCTTGCGCGTCACCCAACCCCACCGCGTCGCCGCCGCCGCCATCACCCGGCACCTCGGCCTCTGGATCCTCGCCCACGCCGCCCCGGCCTCCACCGCGCTCGTCCTCGCCCGCGGAGCCAGCCTCTCCGATCTCGGCCAGGCCGAGACGGAACTGCTCGGCGGAGAACTCCGACTGGCCGCGGCGTGCTGGCTGAACGCCGCCGGACTGCCCCCGCTCTTTTCCGATGTCGCCGCCGACCTGGACGCCCCCGGCGAGGCCCGCGTCACCTTGCTCATCGTCCGCCTCGCCGAAAGCCTCGCCGCCCTGCTCGGCGGAGGAGACGCCGCGGCCATCGCCGCCTGCCGCGCCGGGCTCGGCCGCGCCGACCACGAGACGTGGGCGGAGCTGGAGCCGTTGGGGATCAAGCCCTCGGTCGACCTGGGGGAGACGGCGGAACTGGTCTTCACCCTCGCCCGTTCCGCCATCTGGACCGCCAACGAGATCGTGTCGCCTCGCTAAGCCAAAAGCCGGGGCCGAGCCCGGCGCCTCTCGCCGACCGCCCGGTCGAGGTCCTTCTTCACCCCGGGGTCACGCGCCCGGTTTCGCCTCAGGCCGCCCGGCCGACCGGAACCGCCGCGCCCAACGCCGCCAGCACCTCCTCGGCGCCGAAGGGCTTCGTAAGGAACCGATCCGCGCCCAACGCCGCGTAACGGACCCGCAAGGTGTCGTCCTGATCGCCCGAACTCGCGATGATCCAAGGGCGCGGAGCCAGCGCCCGCGCGGCCTCCACCACCGCGAACCCCGTCGCCCCCGCCATGCGATGGTCCGTCAGCACCGCGTCGAAACGCCGACCCTCGAGCAAGACCAGCGCCTCCTCCGCGCTCTCGGCGCAGCACACCTCGTAACCGGCGTGCGCGAGGATAAACCTCACCGCGAGGCGGACCGCGGCATCGTCTTCGACATGCAGAATCGTGTTCATGGGAAAATAAGTCTGCCCCGCATCCCGCCCCGTCGGCGGACGGCCGCAAGCGATCGGGGACGAAGCGGCGGAACGACGGGATAAAGCCCCCCGCCGCCCGGCCGACTCCACCCGTCGTTCTCCGCCGTCACACCGGCCGAACACGGCGCCACCACTGCATAAAATCGTCTTAGACTTTTTCATGAAATCAATCATGCGTCTCTTCTCCATGGGTTTCCCCGCGGCCACGGCCTGACTCCGTCCCGGATTTACGCGACTTGATCGTCACTCCGCCCGCCACCACGCCAGTCCCTTTCCTCGCGAAAACGCCGAGCAACGTCTCCCACGACCGCGAATCCCGCTCGCCCGCCCGTCTTCCGCCTCCCGTCCGGACACGCCAAAGCCCAAATCCACCCCGAACTCGCACGCAACCTTGCCCCGAAGGTCCGCGAACCCATCATCCCGGCCGTTTACTTTTTTATTACATAGTGGATCCCGTGCAATTTAAGCGCCCATGAAGCCCAGCCGCCGACTCTCCGCCGCCCTTCTGCTCGGCGACATCGTGAGCGTAGGCCTGGCCTTCGCCGCCGTGTCGGCGCTCCGCGGCCTGCCCGTTCCCTACGCCATTCTCGACTGGTCGCTGCTGGTGCCGGTCGTCCTCGTCCTGATCGCCCTGGCCCTGATCGACGGCTACTCGGCGCGCACCGACTTCCTTTCCCTCGACTACGCCAGCCAGCATGTTCTCGCCGTGGTCGCCGCCGCGCTCGGCACCGTGCTGGTGACCTACGTCGTCTTCACGGGCGGCCTTTCCCTCCAGCAAAGCCGTCTCGTCGCCGTCCTCTCCTTCCTCCTCGTCGCCCCCGTCGGCCTCGGTCTCCGGCGCCTTCTCGCCCTGAGACGCGCCGCGGTCCTCCGCCACCATGGGGTCGTTTTCGTGGGCGATCCCGACGGCGCGGAGGCCTTCGCGGCCGAGTGCGAGCGCGTCGGTTTCAACCGCCAGATCGTCCGCGCGGTCGCTTCCCCCGCCGAATCCGGCCCCGGCCTGCGTCCTTTGGCGGAGGTGCTCGACGACATCGAATCGGGCCGTCTCCGGGCCGAGGCCGTCATCCTCCGTGAATCCGCCCGCGAGCTCGCGCCCGGCCTCCCGCAACGCCTCGTCCAGCTCCACTTCGCGGGCATCCCCACCTACACGCTCGAGCTCTTCCACGAGGTCGCCTGGCGCAAGATCCCGCTCTACCGCATCAACCAGACCTGGCTCTTCCAGGAAGGCTTCTCCCTCGCCCGCGAACCCTTCTTCGAGCGCATGAAACGAGTCTCCGACGTCGCCCTCGCCCTCGTCGTCCTCGCCCTCAGCGCCCCCCTGCTCGCCCTCGCCGCGATCGCCGTGCTCGTCGACGACGGCGGCCCCGTCTTCTTCCGCCAGACCCGGATCGGCCGCCATCGCCAACCCTTCACCCTCTACAAGCTCCGCACCATGCGCGTCGTCCAGGACGGCGCGCGCTACACCGCCAAGGGCGACAAGCGCATCACCCGCGTCGGCAATTTCCTCCGCGTCTCCCGCCTCGACGAGCTCCCGCAGCTCTGGAACGTCCTCAAGGGCGACATGAGCATGATCGGCCCGCGCGCCGAATGGGACCTCCTCGTCGCCGACTACGAGAAACAGATCCCCTGCTACCACTTCCGCCACCTAGTCCGCCCCGGCATCACCGGCTGGGCCCAGGTCAACTACCCCTACGGCGCCAACCTCGACGACACCGTGCGCAAGCTGGAATACGACCTGTATTACATTCGCCACTACAGTTTTCGCCTCGACGCCGCCATCGTGATGAAGACCGTCCACGTGATGCTCTTCGGCAAGGGCCGCTAGCCCCGGTCTCCGCGCCGGGCGGGGACTCCGTCGCCACCGGCTCCCCGGCCTCGCCTCGCGCCGCGAATCCCCGCACCGGCGCCCCGCGGCCGCCGAAGCCCGCATCTTTCGGCTAGTCCGCGGGCCGATTTTCCCAGACCCTCCGCGCCTCGCCATGTCCACCGCCCTCGCCCAACGCGCCGCGCACCTCATCTCCTTCGTCTCCCCGGAAAACCCGGCCGACGCCGTCCTGCGCCAGGAGGTCGGCTCCGACCGCGAGCTCGAGTCGCACGAAAAACGCGCGATCACCGGCGCCGTCTTCGCCTACTACCGCTGGCTGCGCTGGCTCGACGAATCCCGCGCCCTGCCCCAGCGCGTCCTCGCCGCCCTCGACCTGCAACGCCGCTTCGACACCGATCCCGCCGCGATCAAGTCCGAGGCCGTCCTCGCCCGCACCCTGCCCGACTGGGCGCTCGCCGCCATCGATTTTCCCTCGCCCGAGGCCCGCCTCGCCTGCCTCCGCCAGCTCCAGCGCCCGCCCACCCTCTGGATCCGCCCCCAGCGCGAGTTCGCCGCCTCCGTCGTGCGCGCCCTCCGCCATGCCTCGCCCGCCACGCTGCCCGCCGGATTCGCCTTCCCGGCCCAGGCCCTGCCCGTCACCGCCGCCCGCTACACCGGCCCGAGCGACCTCTTCAAAAGCGAGGAGTTCAAAAAAGGCCTCTTCGAGATCCAGGACCTCGGCTCCCAGCTCGTCGGCCACGCCTGCGCCCCGCTCCCGACCGAGACCTGGTGGGACGCCTGCTGCGGCGAGGGCGGCAAGACGCTGCATCTCTCGGACCTGATGAACAACAAGGGCCTCATCTGGGCCTCCGACCGCCACACCGGCCGCCTCGCCAACATGCGCAAACGCGCCGCCCGCGCCCAGGCCTTCAACTTCCGCCAGGTCACCTGGAACGGCGGCCCCTTCCTCCCCACCAAGACCAAGTTCGACGGCATCCTCGTCGACGCCCCCTGCTCCGGCGTCGGCACCTGGCAGCGCAATCCCCACGCGCGGTGGACGCTCACCGAGCAGGACGTGAAGGAGCTCGCCGACATCCAGCTCCAGTTGCTCGAAAACACCCACAAGGCCCTCAAGCCCGGCGGCCGCCTCGTCTTCGCCGTCTGCACGATCACCCGCGCCGAGACGACCGACATCGTGAAGGCCTTCTCCGCCGCGCACCCCGAGCTCGAGCCCGTCGCCCTCCCCGGCCTGCCCGCCAACGCCGGCCTCCCGACCGGCGGCTTCCTCTGGCCCCACGAGCTCGACGCGAACGGCATGTTCGTCGCCGCCTGGCGGAAAAAATAAAACGTTCGCGCGTTTCGCCGTAATATTTTCCGGGGTCGCGTGTTGAATGGGCGTGAGACCATTCATACCCGTTCCCACGCGTCCCGCCCGCCTCGCCCGCTGGGCGGCCGTCGGCCTGGCCGCCATCCTTACGCTTCACGCCCAGACCACCCACACCTGGACCGGCGCCAATCCCGGCGAGTGGGGCTACTACTCCAACTGGTCCACCTTCCTCGTGCCCAACACCGGCAACGATTCGGTGGTCATCAACAACACCGCCGGCGCGCCATTCACCACCACCATCGGACTCAGCGGCTCGCCCTTCACGGTCAAAGGCATCTCCGCCGCCAACGCCTCCCCCTACGGCGCCGTCGTCATCGGCGCTCCCGCCAACCCCGGCGCCCAAACGCTCAACCTCTACAACAACGCCGGCGTCGCGCCGATCATCAACGTATCGGCCGGGTCGTTACAGGTGGCCGCCGCTGTCGCAGCCTCCCAAGGCTTCGCCAAAACCGGAGCCGGGGCCCTCCTGCTCACCGGCCCGATCAGTGGCGGCACCATCACCCTTAACGGCGGAGAGCTTAACATCGCGGGCGCCAATTCCAGCAACACGCTTGTCCACAAGCTCATCCCCTCCACCGCGCCGCTCGCCGCCGGCGCCACCGTCGGCAGCACCCTGCGCCTACACGGCCCCGGCGCCCTGCCCTACCCCAGCGCAACCCTCTCCTTTGATTTCGCCGGCCAGCCCCTCGTCAACAACACCGTCACCGCGACGGTCGATCTCGGAGGCCTCCACCGCAGCGTCAAAACCCTCTCGCTCCTGAACGTGCCCCGCTACGTCTACACGAGCAGCAACAGCACCCTCGTCATCGACTTTCAGAACGGCGAATTGGACGCCAAGTCCCTCTCGAACTTCGATCTCTCTTCCGAAGGCTCGGGCGTGAATTTCGAGGTCAGCCTCCCCGCCTCGGCGACCATCGCCTCGAGTTCGGGCAGCTTTTCCATCGGCAACGGCTCCGGCTCCTCCTCCACCAAACTCAGCACCAGCCGCGTGCGCATCGGCGCCTCCGCCACCTTCCGCGTCACCTCTGCATTTTACATGGGCTACAACGGCTCGGCCGGCCGCATAGAAGCCCGCGCACCGGGTTCTATCCTTACGCTTTCGGGGTCCACGGCCGCGTCACGCGTATCGTCCATCGATGTGGGCAACTCGAGCATCACCCCGGCCGGCTACGACAGCGGCATCGATATGGAAACCGGCACGCTCAACCTCCTCGCTGGAAACGTGACTTTGCGCGGCGCGAGCACCGCCAAAGCACCGGCCGTCGCCGCGATCCGATTCGGTGCCGGCAGCGTGAACATCACCAACCTGACGCTGGGTTACTACGCCCAATACGCCTTCGATTACCAATGCCTCGTCGTCCAGAAGGGAGGTGACGCAAAAATCCAAAATCTTGGCTTCGGAGCCTATGGGAACGATGCGGCCACCGACCGGCGCACCTACCGCTATCAACTTCACGGCGGCACGCTGGCGATCGGAACCGTCGGCGCGCTTGGAAACAGCACCTATAAGGGATTCGTAAGCCGCGGCATCGATTGGACCGGCGGCACGCTCAAAAATCACCCAGGCGGCCCCGCCTCGGTCTCCACTGTGATATCAAGCCCGGTCCTCGCCCCCATCGACCTCTCCCTTCTCGGCGGCGGCACACACCCGCTCGAGGTCGAATCCGGCCAGACCTTCACCCTCGGCACAGGCAGCCGGCTGAGGTCCGACTCGACCGCGGTTACTCTGACCAAAAGCGGCGCCGGCACCTTGGTCCTCGCCGGCGACTCCGTCTCCTTCACCGGCCTACTGAAACTCGACGCCGGCACGCTCGCGCTCGGCTCGGCCAACACGATCACGTCCACGCCTCTCGGCGCCCTTTCCTGGAACGCCGGCGCCCTCGCCTTCGACCTCTCCACAATCGACCCGAGCTCCGACCGCCTCGTCCTCGCTCGCACCCTTCGCAAAGGCTCCGGCCCCGCCGCCACGCGCGTCCTCGATCTCAAATCCGGCGCCGGCAACGGCACCTACACCCTCGCCACCTACGCCTCCACCGACCTCGCCCTCGCCGATTTCACCGCCACCGGCATCGCTTCGGACTACGCCGCCGACTTCACCGTCGGCCCCTCCGCCCTCACCGTCACCATCGCCCCCGCCTCCACCTCGGGATACGCCACCTGGCGCTCCGTAAAACTCTCCGCCTCCACCAACCTCGGCGACGCCGACGACCTCGCCGACCCCGACGGCGACGGCCGCCCCAATCTCCTCGAATACGCTCTCGGCTCCGAACCCCTCGCCGCCGATTCCGCCGCCCCCGCCTCCGTCGCCGCCGATCTCGCGACCGACCGTCTCACCCTCACCTTCAACCGCATCGCGGACTCGGCACTCACCTACGCCGTCCTCGCCGCCGACGATCCCTCCGGCCCTTGGTCCGGACCGAACGCGGAGATCGTCTTCTCCAGCTCCGGCTCCTCCAACCTCGCCGGCCCCGTCACCGTCTCCGACTCCGTTCCTCTCTCGTCACACCCCCGCCGCTTCCTCCGCCTCATGGTCTCCCGCTAGGACGACTCCTCTCTCGCCGCCACGGGCGCGGCGCACCGCGCACTTGCCCGTTTTGCCGAAGAAGGGCTTAAACCGGCCCCTCTCCCGCTCGTGCCGACTCGTCCCTCCGCTTCCCGACGCCCCATCACCGCCGCCCAGGTCCGAAAGGACTTCAACGACCTGCGCGCCGTCGTCCACTACGCCAAGGCCGCCCACGACATCGGCCTCTGGGCCAGCGAACGCCTGATGATCGAGCGTCATTTCACCGACCGCTCCGCCTCGCTTCTCGAGGCCGGCTGCGGCGCCGGACGCGTCTGCGTCGCCCTTAACGCCCTCGGTTATCAAAACCTCGTCGCCTTCGACTTCGCCCAAGAACTCGTCGATCAGGCGATCGCCCTCGCCGCCGAACGCGCCGCACCAGTCGAGTTCCACCACGCCGACGCCACCAAACTCGCCGCGCACCCCGCCTTCGACACCGCGCGCTTCGAAGGCGCGCTCTTCCTGTTCAACGGCCTCATGCAGATCCCGCTGCGCCGCAACCGCCGCCGCGCCCTGCGCCAGCTCGCCGCCGTCTGCCGCCCCGGCGCCCCGTTCCTTTTCACCACCCACGACCGCGACCACTCGCCCGCCGAACGCGCCTCCTGGAGGCTCGAGGCCCGTCGCTGGGCCGCGGGCCGGCAAGATCCCCGCCTGCGCGAATTTGGCGACCGCCGCTTCAGCGACGACTGCGGCGACACCTTCATGCACCTGCCAGACCGCGCCGAGATCCTCGCCGACCTCGCCGCCACCGGTTGGCGACACGTCGAGGATCACCTGCGCCGTGAACTCGTGGCCAAGGAATCCGCGTCCGTCCGCGCCTTCTCCGACGAATGCCGCTTCTGGGTGGCCCGCCGCGCCTAGCGAGACCGCGGCGCGCCCTCCGCGCCGCCTTGCGGCCGCGGCCTTTCTCCGGCTTCCTTTCCCGCCCTTTCGTGTTTTTCGTGGCCCACTCCCATCCCTGACATGCCGCCGCTCACCGACCGCACCTGGCTCTGGCTCGCCGCCGCCTGCTACCTCGCCGGCGCCGCGCTCGGCACGCTCTCGCTCGTCCGCGAGCGCAGGCACTCCCGCGCGGTCATGTATCTCACCCTCGCCGCCGGCTACGCGTTCCAGACCTTCGGGCTCTACCTCCGCGGCCTGGCCGTGAAAGGCTGCCCACTCGGCAACACCTTCGAGCTGCTCCAGTTCACCGCCTGGTCCGCCGCCAGCCTCTACCTCGTCGTCGGCCCATCCTTCCGCCTCAGCCTGCTTGGCTACGGCACCGCCCTCCTCTCCGCCGGCCTGTCCGTCTCCGCCCTGCTCGTCCCCGCCTGGGACGCCGCCAAGCGCAGCCATGTCTTCGGCGGCAACGCCTGGATCGAGTTCCACGCCGCCCTCGCCCTCTTCAGCTACGGCGTCTTCGGCCTGCTCGCGCTCGTCGCCGGTATGTATTGGATCCGCGACTACGGACTTCGCCGCAAGCGCGTCGGCGGCGCCTTCGCCCTGCTGCCATCGATCCGCGACCTCGACCACATCGGCCTGCGCCTTCTCGCCGCCGGGGTCGCCCTCCTCGCCGCCTCCCTCGCCGTCGGCTCCGTCTGGTGGCTGCGCGAACCGGGCTCCGTCAACCTGTTCAAGCTCCTCGCCACCATCGGCGTCTTCGTCGCCTACGCCCTCGCGCTCGCCCTGCGCGTCACCCGGCGCCTCGTCGGCCGCCGCTGGGCCCTCGCCTGCGCCCTGCTCTTCCTCGCCGCCCTGCTCTCGATCGCCCCCGTCAACTCCAGCCGCCACTCGCCCGCGGCCCCGTCCGCCGCCTCGGAGGTCGCCCCGCGATGAGCCAGACCGGCCCCCTCCTCTTCCATCTCGGCGCCAGCCACCACACCGCGCCGCTGGCCGTCCGGGAAAAGCTCGCGCTCCCGCCCGCGCGCGCCGCCGAGCTGCGCTCCCGCCTCGGCTCCGCCTGCCCGCCCGAGCTCGTCGTGCTCAACACCTGCAACCGCGTCGAGCTCTACGGCGTCGCCGCCGCGTCCGCCGACCTCGCCGCGCTCGAGTCCGCCTTTTGCGAGATCACCGGCATCTCCGCCGCCGACTTCGCCGCCATCCGCGCCCACGCCACCGGCGAGGCCGCCATCCGCCACCTCGTCGCCGTCGCCTCCGGGCTCGAGTCCCAGCTGCTCGGCGAAAACGAGATCTTCGGCCAGGTGAAGGACGCCTACGCCGAGGCCCAGGCCGCCGGCCTGTCCGGGGCCGTGCTCAACCGCGTTTTCCAAAAAGCCTTCCAGGCCGCGAAACACATCCGCACCCACACCGCACTCAACGAGGGCCAGGTCAGCGTCGCCAACGTCGCGGTCGAGCTCGCCGCCACCATCTTCGGCGACCTCTCCGAGGTCCGCGTGCTCCTGCTCGGCGCCGGCGACATCGGCGAAAAGACCGCCAAGGCCTTCCGCTCCCGCGGCGCCGCCGCCCTCACCGTCGCCAACCGCACCCCCGAACGCGCCCTCGCCCTCGCGCGGTCGCTCGACGCCACCGCCCTGCCCTTCGAACACTTCGCCCGCCACCTCGGCGACTACGACATCGTCGTCGGCTCCACCGCCGCGCCAGAGGCCGTGCTGCGCGCCGCCGACGCCTCCGCCGCGCAGACCCGCCGCCGCGCCGAGCCCTGGCTTTTCCTCGACCTCGCCCTCCCGCGCGACATCGAGCCCGCGGTCGCCGATCTCGCCAACGTCTACCTCTACAACCTCGACGACCTCGCCAAAATCGCCGCGCAAAACCTCGCCGCCCGCGAGGCCGAGGTCGCCCGCGCCCGCGCCCTCGCCGCCGAAAAGGCCGGAGCCCTCTGGGGCCAGCTGATCGCCCGCCACGGGAGCTGATCCGCGCGCCCCTCGGCCAACGCCTTGCGTTACACGCGATCCGCTCGACAAGCCGCCGCCTTCGCCCGTCACTCGCATCCACTATGTATGGCATGGTGAACAAGGCGATCGAGGACATGGTCGTCAGCCGTCACGGCGAAGGCACGTGGCAGCTTATCAAACGCAAGGCGGGCGTGGAGGCCGAGGTCTTCGTCGGCAACGAGGGCTACCCCGACTCCATCACCTACGCTCTGGTCGGCGCGGCCAGCGAGGTGCTCGCCCTTCCCGCCGAGACCATCCTTCGCGCCTTCGGCGAACACTGGGTCCTGGAAACGGCGCAAAAAGGTTACGGCCCCATGATGCGCGCCGCCGGCTCCACCTTGGGCGAGTTCCTCGCCTACCTGCCCCACTTCCACGATCGCGTCTCGCTCATCTACCCGAAGCTAGAGCCCCCGCACTTCGCGGTCGGCGAACGCGGGCCCGACTCCCTCGTCCTTCACTATCATAGCCATCGCCCCGGCCTCACTCCCTTCGTCGAGGGACTCATCCAAGGCCTGGCCAAGATGTTTTCCACGCCGGCGACCGTGACCTTGCTCCGCTCCCGCGACCGCGGCGACGACCACGACGCGTTCCACATCCGCTGGTGAACCCGCCTCCCCCACCCGTCACGCTTGACCCGGGCGTTTTCGAGACGCTCTTCCCCTTCTACGTCGCCTTCGACCGGACGGGTCGGACCACTCGCGTGGGGCCCTCCCTCGCCCGCCTCTCGCCCGCCCTCCGTCCCGGCGCGCCGCTCGCGGACGCGCTCGAGGCGCGCCGCCCCGACAGCCTCCCCACCCGCGAATCCCTCGCCGACTCCGCCGGCCGGCTGGTCATCCTCCGCGAGCGCGCCACCGGCACCCTCCTGCGCGGCCAGCTCGTGCCTTTCGGCGACGACGCCGCGTTCGTTTGCTCCCCCTGGGTGACCGACGCCGCCGAGATGCAACGCCTCGGCCTCAGTCTCCACGATTTCCCCCCGCACGATTCCACCGCGGACCTCGTGCAACTCGTGCAGGTCCAGCGCCTCGCCGCCGCCGATTTGCAGCGCCTCGCCGACCGGCTCACCGCCACCCAGGAGCACCTCCGCGCCCGCGAGGCGGAGGCGAGCAAACTCGCCCTCGTCGTCGCTCGCACCGACAACGGCGTCGTGCTCGCCGACCGCGAAGGCCGCGTCGAATGGATCAACGAAGGCTTCACCCGCCTCACCGGCTACACGCTCGACGAAGCAAAGGGTCGTCGCCCCGGCGAACTCCTGCACGGCCCGGCCACCGATCCCGCCGTCATCGCGCGCATGCACGAGCGCAGGCGCCTCGGAAAAGCCTACCAGGAAGAACTGCTCAACTACCGCAAGGACGGCCGCCCCTACTGGGTTATGCTCGACGTCCAACCCCTTCACGACGAGGCCGGCTCGCTCGTCAGCTACATGGCCATCCAGACGGACATCACGCGGCGCAAGGAACTCGAGCTCTCCCTCCGCGAAAGCGAACAACGCTTCGCCCTCGCCCTGAACGCCGCCGGCGAAGGCGTCTGGGACTACGACGTCGCCGCCGACGTGGTCCGCCACAACCAGCGCTGGCTGGATATCCTCGGGCTCGGCGCCGACTACCTCGTCCACGACCTCGCCCGCTTCACCGAGCGCATCCACCCCGAGGATCGCGCCACCGTCGCGGAACGCATCCGCGCCTGCGCCGAGGATCGCGTGCCCTACCTCAGCCGCCACCGCCTCATTCGCAGCGACGACTCCGTCATCTGGGTCGAGGACCGCGGCGACGTCGCCAGCCGCGCTCCGGACGGCACGCCGCTTCGCATGGTCGGCAGCGTCGCCGACATCACCGACCGGCACCTCGCCGAGGAAAGCCTGCGCGTCCAGTTCGACGTCGCCCGCCATCTCGCCGGAGCCGGCTCCGTCGACGCCGCCGCCTCCGCCACCCTTCGCTCCGTTTGCCAGGAGCTGCGCTGGAGCGCGGGCGTCCTCTGGCTCGTCGCCGGCACGGGCGAGCATCTCGAATACTTCTGCCATCACATCGAGGCCGGCGTCCCGCGCTCCGCCGAAATCGCGCGGCTCGCCCTTCCTCCGGCCGCCGGCGTCGGCCCCGCCGGCCGGGCCTGGACCGAGGGCGAAGCCGCCTGGGCGATCTCGGACCAGCCCGACGCGCCCCTCCCTCTCGCGCTCGCCGCCCCCATGCGCGCTTCCGGCCGGGTCCTCGGCGTCATCGGCTTCTTCTCCGCCGATCGCAAACGCCCCCACCCAGATCGCATCCGCACCCTCGACGCCCTCGGCGCCCAACTCGGCCAGTTCATCGACCGGCTGCACGCCGAGGAGGCGCTGCGCCGCCGGGGCGAGGAACTTCTCGTCGCCAACGCCGAACTCGCCCGCGCCTCACGCCTCAAGGACGCCTTCCTCGCCAACATGAGCCACGAGTTGCGCACCCCGCTCAACTCCATCCTCGGCCTTTCCGAATCCCTCATCGAAGGCATTCACGGCTCGCTGAACGAGAAACAGACCGGCTACCTCGAGTTGGTCGCCTCCAGCGGCCGCCACCTGCTCGAGCTGATCAACGACATCCTCGACCTCGCCAAGCTCGAGTCGGGAAATTGCGAAATCGCCCTCGCCCCCACCACGGTCCGGAGCGTCTGCGAAACCAGCCTGCAAATGGTCCAACCCATGGCGCAGCGCCGCCGGCAAAAAATCTCCGCCGAACTGCCCGATGAGACGCTCGGCGTGCGGGCAGACGCCCGCCGCCTCCAACAAATCCTCATCAATTTGCTCGGCAACGCCGTCAAATTCACCCCCGAAGGCGGGCGCCTGGGGCTTCGCGTATCGGCCACGTCCGGAGACGTGCGCCTCGCCGTCTGGGACGAAGGCATCGGCATCGCCGCCGAGCAAATGCCCCGGCTCTTCAAGCCCTTTGTCCAACTCGATACCCGGCTCGCCCGCGAATATTCCGGCACCGGCCTTGGGCTTTCGCTCGTCCAGCAACTCGTCGCCATCCACGAGGGGAAGATCGATGTTCAAAGCGCCCCCGGCCAAGGCTCCACCTTCACCATCACCTTGCCGCGCATTCATGAGGTGGCCCCGTCCGCCGGCCTTATTCGCGGCAGCGCATCTTCGGCCCCCTTCGCGACGGCCCCCGCCACCCACGCACCACTTATCCTGATCGCCGACGACATCCCGATCAACCGGCTGCCCCACGTGGATTATTTGGAAGCAAAGGGTTATCGCACGCACTCCGTCGACAACGGTGCGGAGGCCGTGGATGAGATCATAAGGCGAAAACCCGCGGCCGTGCTGATGGATATCCAGATGCCCGTGATGGACGGGCTGGAAGCGATCCGACGCATTCGAGCAAACCCGGACCCGGCCATCGCGAGCACGCCCATTATCGCGCTCACCGCGCTGGCGATGAGCGGAGACCGGGAAGCCTGCATGAAAGCCGGAGCCAACGATTATATTCCCAAACCCGCCAGTCCGCGCGAAGTCTGCGAACGCGTAGCGATCCAAATCCGAAAAGCATCCCGGGAACGAAGGTATGCTGGCCCCTGAACCGCCTCATCTAAAAACGGCCGTCATGAGATCGAAACGAGGACGGTGTTCGCAACCCCGAACCGCCTCCACGGTAGCTAACGCTCCACGTTGAACAGTTCGTTCATTTCCGACGAACGCCCAAGTGTGTGACATTTACCGGAATTGGCGCCACAGCTTTTTTAGGCTCAGTCCATTCTGCATTATTTTCCGCTATAGCGGGATCCACCAAACAAAATACCGCATATCAAGAGAAGCCTAAACGCCTGCCAAAAAGTGATTCGATTCCATCCATTAATAGCGGGAATCGTAGTATTCCAGAGATATTTAAGTAGCCCCACCACGACAAAAAAGATCGCGATCAGGATCGGAATTAGAATTAGCGGTTCACTCATATCGGGATGCTGGATTATTTCTGCCTAACGTCAGAGGTGAGCGAGACGGGTGGCTGGCGCGGAGCGTGCGTCAGCACGATCCGTGACAGCTAATCGGCTTCGCTCCATCGCTTTGTTAGGCTCTGTTTCCATCCTTCTGATTTAATAATTTTCGGATACTACGGGCTCTTGGGCAGTAGCCATGCCAGCACAGAAACCAAGAGCGCAAAGAGCGCTATCAATAATGCTCTCTGCGAAAGTCTATTCGCCCTTACCGCGACCATAATAGTGGCCTGATGCTTCTCATCCTCCTTGCTCTCTCTCCTCGCATCTAGTTCCTGCTTGGCGGCCAAAGCACGAGGCGGATTCGCAGCGTCCTGCCAAGTTATGGCTAGCAACTGCTCATCGCTTAGCCCCTTCATGGAATCCCGATGCGTGCGGATAGCATCTGCCGTGGCGTCACGTGCGTTCATTTGTATATTTCTGCCTAACGCTAAAGATGAGCCGCGGAGGTAAACGGCGCGGGTCCTGCGCCAGCAGGAACCGTGACGCTTACCGGAGTTGGCTCCATCGCCTTGTTAGGCTCCTTGGTTTCAAGTTGGAAGTGCCCCAGTAGCATGGGATGGGATATCGGCAGATCACGGAGGAAGAGCGATACAAAATCGCGTCAATGAGGGGATTGGGTCTGGGCTCGACGGTGATCGCCAAAGAGTTAGGCCGGGACCGCCGAACGATCACTCGGGAGGTATGGCGGAACCGCTCTGTGCATGATGACGCGTATCGAGCGGAAGCGGCCTGTGCAAAGGCGCGGGGCAGGAAGACTAGATCGCGTCGGAACCGACGCTATGGGCCGGAGGATTACCAAGTGGTGGAGCGCATGCTCAAGGAGGACTTCAGCCCGGAGCAGATCGTAGGCCGGCTGAAGGCGGAGGGTGCGGAGACGATGAGCCACGAGACCATCTACAAGTGGATCTGGGCGGACAAAAAAGCCGGGGGAAGGCTATGGCTGCATCTGCGTGGGGCGCGGAAGCAGAGGCGGAAGCGCTACGGCAAAAATGACAGCCGCGGGCGCCTGGCGGGCAAGCGATCGATCTTGGATCGGCCCGAGGAGGTGAACGAACGCAAGCGGCATGGCGACTGGGAGATAGACACCGTGCATGGCAGGGGTAAGCCCTGCGTGGTGACGGTGGTGGAGCGCAAAAGCGGGCTGGTTCGGATCGGCAAGTTGCCCACGGCCGGGAGCAAGGAAACACTGGAGCGAACCAGCCAGATCCTGGCCGGCGAGCACCACCGCGTGCGCACGATCACGGCGGACAACGGCACCGAGTTCCACTGCTTCCGCGAACTGGAGGCCCGACTCTCCGCCGAGGTCTACTTCGCGGTGCCTCACCATGCGTGGGAACGCGCCACAAATGAGAACACCAACGGCCTGCTCCGCCAGTATCTGCCCCGCGGCACTAGCTTCGAGAATCTCACCCAGAAACGATGCGGGCAGATCGCCGAACGGCTCAACAACCGCCCCCGCCGACGCCTAGGCTTCCGCACCCCCAATGAAGACTACTATAGCAAACTCCAATTCGACCGCTGTTGGGCCGCTTCCTCCGGCAAGCTTTGCGCTCCTGTCCTCGGAAGCGGCCCAACAGCTCCACCGT
>JACCEC012631642.1_pt1 | contig 36977 bp, 33 predicted proteins | sample 7450121 | NCBI WGS metagenome assembly JACCEC01 (sample SAMN15323455, study PRJNA562643) | freshwater metagenome | isolation source: river surface water | place: USA:Blue River Watershed | collected 2017-08-18 | reverse complement strand
TCGGCGGGGTCCTCGATCTTGCGGGAGATGCCGCAGCCGTCGGAGAACGGCGTGAGGATGAGGTAGCGGCCGGGGATGGAGAGGTTGGTCGTCGTGCGCGGGCCCTTGGTGCCGATGGGGCCCTTGGTGACCTGGATGACGATCTCGCTGCCGGGCGGGTAAAGGTTGGGGATGTCCTTGACGGTGGGCTCGGCGCCGGCGGCGGGGGCGCTCTTGCGCTTGTTGACGCGCACGACCTCGACCGAGGAGTCGGCGGCGGCGGGGAGCATGTCCCAGTAGTGGAGGAACGCGTTCTTGGTGTAGCCGATGTCGACGAACGCGGCCTTGAGGCCCGGGTCGAGGTTCTTGACGCGGCCCTTGTAGATGCCGCCGACCATGCGGTTGTCGGACTCGCGCTCGATCTCGAACTTCTCGAGGCGGCCGTCGACGAGGAGCGCGACGCGCTTCTCGAGTGGCTCGGAGTTGATGATGAGCTCGCGGTACGAGCCCTTCTCCTTCTGGAAGACCGCGAGGATCTTCTGGAGCAGCGGGCGCTGCTTGGCGCGTTCGGCGGCGCCGGCCTTCAGTTCCTCGGCGCTGACGGGCTGGACCTCGGCCGCCGGAGGCGGGTTGACGAGGTCTTCCTCATGTTTCCTGGCGATGTCCGGCGGGAGGCCGGGCTGCGGTTGGGTTTGTTCGCTCATGGCGTGTTCCTTGTGTTGTTGCCATGGCGGCTCCCGGTGCGGCGGTTGCGGCGCAGGAAATCCTGGCAGGGCGGCCGGTGGCGCGGGGCGGGGTCCTCATGGGAACTCCCTCCGGAAACGCCAGACGCTCTGGACCAGTCCTTGCAGCATGCAGCAACCAAGCACAAAGGAGCCACCGTAGCTGATGAGGGGAAGCGGTATGCCCGTGATGGGCACCAGCCCGATGGTCATGGCGATGTTCACGAACACATGCACCGTGAAGAGCGCCGTCACGCCGATGGCGATCAGTGCCCCCAGCCGATCCCTCGCGGAACCGGCGATGCGAATGCCGTTGAACAGAACCACCCCAAACAGGCCCAGGACCGTGATGCTTCCCAGAAATCCCTTTTCCTCCGCGATGACCGCGAAGATGAAATCGTTGTGCGCGACCGAGCGCGGCAGGTAGCCGAGCTGGGCCTGCGTGCCCTCCGTCCAGCCCTTGCCCGAGAGCCCGCCGCTGCCGACGGAGATCAGTGACTGGCGCTGGTTCCAGCCGATGCCGTTCGGGTCGTACTCGTCGGGGTTCACGAAGCTGAGGATGCGGTTGCGCTGGTAGTCGTGCAGCGGGAGGCGCACCCAGGTCGACTCCTCGAAGGCGCCCTTGTCGCGCGAGAACGACTTCCCGTGCGCGCGCATGTAGTCGACGTACCGGCTGGTATCCCACGCGACCGCCCCGAGCAGCAGCAGGAACGCGCCGAGCGCCCCCGCGAAGAAACGCGGTGACAACCTGGACACGTAGAGCATGGAGAAGACCATCGGGGGCAGCACGATCGCTGACTTCAGGTCGGGCTGAAGCAGAATGAGGACCATGGGTATACCCGCCGCAAGGGCCAATTTGGCCAGCGCGCCCAGTGATTGCCGCACCGTGCCGAGCCGCGAGTGCATCAGGATGCTGGCCGTGACGAGCAGCACCGCGATCTTGGCCGTTTCGGACGGCTGGAACGAGAAAGGCCCGAGCGGGATCCAGCGCTGGGCCCCCCAGCGCGCGGCCGCCTCGCCCGAGATGCCGGGGATGAGCACGATCAGCAGCGGCACGAGGCACAGCGCGTAGAACCAATGCGCGACCTTGAGCCAGAAGCGGTAGTCGATGAGCGAGACGGCGACGTAGACGCACCCTCCCACGCCCAGGAAGAGGATCTGCTTGAACCACTCCTGCCGCAGCCACGCGCCCGCCCGCCCCTGCGAGACCGACAGCTGCGCCGAGTAGATGAACGCCACTCCGATCGCCCCGAGCGCGAGCAGCGCCAGCGGGGTGAGCAGGTCCCACGACGAGCGCGTGACCGGCCGGAAGGCCGGCAGGGAGATGGTGGAGGCGCGGGCGGGCGTCATGCCGCGAGGAGGCGAGCCGAGTTGCCCGCTGGCGGCAAGTTCACGCGGGGTGAGCCGGTGCTGCTTCCCGCGATGACCGGCCGAGTTGATTCGCGATGCCGAGCAGGGACCAGAAGAGCACGGCCCCCATCGGGCCTTCGAGGACCACGCCGAAGCAGGCGCTGACCAGTAGTACCCAGGCTGCGCTCCACCAAGCGAGGGGTGCGGCATCTTCCTCGCGCGCCCGCCGCGCGGCCGCGAGGGTAGCGGCTACCATGGCTCCCACCAGCCCGAGCCACGTCGCGAGCCCTACCAACCCCATCCGGCCGAAGGTCGTGAACACGATGCTATGCGGGCTACGGGCGCTGAATTGTTCACCGAGGTCCTGATCGTAGACCTGCAGAAATCCACGGCTGAGGTCATGCCCGAATCCCAGGCCGGTCAGGATGTTTGTCTCCGCGACCTCCGTCGCCACCTCGCGCCACCAGACTATCCTGAAGCGATTATTGTCGCTGAGGTAGCCGTGCTCCTCGCGGGCGTAGGCGCCAGTTCCCGAAAAATCAACGATCGAGGCCATCCGCATCCCAATCTCGGCGAATCTCGACTCTGGCCCCTTCCCGGCCGAGGCGACCGCCACCATCGCGGTCGCCCCAAGCGCGAAAAGCCCCGCCTGCATCTTAAAGTAGTTCCAACGTTGGGCCACTACCCACCACACTGAGCTCGTGGCAAGTGCCACGACGGCGGCGCGGGATGACTGGATACCTAGGAGTACCACTTGCAGGCCTGCCGCGGCGCCGGCTTGCATCCATCGACGACCGGGCATGGCGCTGAAAGTTAGGAAGACCGCGGCGGCCAGACAGGCTGCCACAAGGTCGTCCTTGTAGAATATGAGCATCGAGTCGGGGAGCACTCCTCCTGCGCGTTGCTGCGAAAGCAGGAGGAACGTGGCCGGGAGGAGGGCCAGGGCACCGATGATCGTCCGCTGAAGCAGTCTGAGCGAGGGCCCATGCGAGGCCAGTGCCTGAGCGGCGAAGAAAAAAAACGCGTAGTAGATGACGGCATAATCTCGGACCGCCATGAAACCGTGCCTCTGGAAATCAGGCCAGATCCGCACGGATCCGACAAACAACCACGCAATGACTGCAAAATTCACCGGGTCGTGAACGAGGCCCTTCGCCTGCCCTCTTGCTGAGCGGTAGCCAATCAGGATCAGACAGCCCAGCATCGCAGCCTCCGCCGGTAGCACGGGTAGCCTGCCGATCAGGGAGAGTTGGGCGAAACTCCGATTTCCCAAGATGTAGCCCGCAAGGGCTGCCGCGAGAATCCAGGCCTCCAGCCTCGGGCTCGAAAAACGGGCGGTCACGAGCAGGAGGAGTGCTCCGCAGACTGCGAGGGCGGCGGTGTACGACTCTTCCGCGATTCCCGTCGCCAGGCTGACTGCCAGGAGGCCTGCTGCGGCGGCAAACCAGCCTTCCTTGGCCAAGGGACTCATTCGAGGGGTCCGGTTGACGCATCCGCCTTCCGCGTCCGGCGCAGATGGGCGTTCAGCAGCTGCAAGGTCCAGCTGGTTGTCCGCACCGCGGCCAGCAGCGTACCGAGTAGGGGCCCGTGCTTTAGGCGCTGAAATGCAAAAAGCGTACCGAGTCGGAAAGGTGAGTTCACGGCCGCGAATACTCGTCGTGAGTTCTCACGCAGCGATTCGGTACACACGATTTTTTCGCCAATCTGATGGGAGGGCCGGCCGGGCCGCACCAACTCCACCGTTGCATCACCGTGTAGGACCACGCGGAAGCCGGCCCGAGCGGCACGCAAAGTATAGGCGCTGTCGGCGTAATAATGGGGAAAACGCTTCGCGTCCACGGGGCCCAGCGCGGCCGATACCGCCGCACCGACCCCCGCGCAATATCCGCTCGCCCCGTCGAGGGTTCGCCGCACGCCGACCTGCCCCGTCACCCGCTGCCGGCCAATGAACCCGTTCGGCCATGGCTCTCGGCTCATGGCATCGATGCAACGCGGCACCGCGATGCTGCCGGGATCCTCGGCAAGGATCCGGTCCATCGTTTCCAAGGCTCCTGCCTGAGGCAGGCAATCGTCGTTTAGCCAGAAGATCGTCCGCGGTCCCGGGCGCAGCAGTTCCTCCATGCCCATCGCGATGGCTCCGCCCCAATAGAGATCGCCGCCGGCTTGTCGTACCGCGACCTCGGGATGCCGCCGCGCGATCATCGCGCCGGTACCGTCGGTCGAGCCGTCATCAACCACCAGCACCTCGTGCGTGTGCAGGTCTCCGTTCAGCTCGAGCCGCTCGAGACAGGCGAGGGTGAGTTCAAGGCGGTTCCTCACCGGGATGATCACCGCGGGTCGCCTCATCCGGTTTCCTCTCGGCGCAATGTCTGCTCCAGTCTCCAAGCTGATGCGTGCCGGCCCCACAGGGCGAGACGCCAACGCCGCGGAATTGCCAGTATCGCCACGCTTGCGGGTAGGCGCTTGGCCAGCAGCAGGGAGCAGTTCATCGCGCCCCGCCAGCCCCAGTGGCGGGTGCTGAAGCGCCAGTGGGCCGGCAGGTAGGCATAGGAGGCCTTTCTTGCGAGATCGCCCCAGAGTTGCGCCACGGTCATTTCACCCACGAACCACGAGGCATGATTGCGCGGGTTGTTGACCGTGGCCGTGGCTGCGGCGTCACCCGTCAGCGTGACCTTCATCCCGAGGTTATGAAGTCGGAGCGTGTAGTCCGTGTCGCCAAAGGCATGTGGTAGCCCGCGGGCATCGGGTAGTCCGGCCGCGTTGATGGCAGCGGCGGTTAGGCAAACCAGGTTGCCGTTCAGCGCGTGGCAGGGGATTCGCTCGCCGGGGGGGGCCGCGATAAAGCGCAGGCCCTCCGGGTGGCGCAGGAAACCGGCGTACACCGGCAGCCCGCTTCTCGGCAATCGGCAGATTCCGCCGGCCGCCCCGCCGGACGCTGACGCCTGCTCCCGCAGCTTTTCCAAGGCTCCCGGAGCGGGCTTCGTGTCGTCATTGAGCCAGAAAACGAAGTCGGCGCCGTTCGCCATCGCGTGTTGCATTCCCAGCGCAGTCGCGCCCGTCCAGTAGAGATCGCCCGCGCCGGAGAGCACCTTGGCCTCCGGGAACGTCTCACGGACCGCGGCCGAGGTCCCGTCGTTCGAGCCGTCGTCGACCACGATTGGTCGGGCCCAACGCGTCACCCCCTGCGCGCGCAGGAGGCGAAGGCACGCGAGAGTGGTCTCCCGCCGGTTATGCACCGGGATCACGATGTGCGGAACTGGGCTCATCGCGAGGTCAGGCGTCGCCACCAGCGCCGGAGTCGCTCGTCCCGCTGGTAACGCCACCAAGCCGGTAAGCCGCCCTCGGAAAAAAGGATGTCCGCCGTCGCCCTGTCCAGCTGTCGATCCGGAGTTAGCGCGACCGGGTCACGGTAAGGTGCCGCGAGGAACTCGCCCGGTAAATCGGCGGCGGGGTGCGGCCCGCGGGTGTGCAGGGCATCCTCGCGGAAGCCGGCGTAAGTCACGAGGTTCACCCGCGGGATGATGCTGAGCATCCGGCGCCGCCAACGGGAGTATGCCCAGCGGTAGTCCCAAACGTCGTCTCGTCCGGCGTGGACGTCATCCAATCGCTTCCGCCAGTAGCGTCTGTCGCGCGATCGCGGGAAGATCTCCTTGAAATTCGCCGAGCGGGAAAATTCAGGCCACCCCGAAAGGGAGGCATCGAAGTGCATCCAGGCACGTCGCCAAGTGGCCCAGCCCCAGATTTGCGCGAGGTACGCGAAGCTGTAATCCGCTCCGTTCTGCGCTCGCCAGCCACCCGGAACGAACTGGCAGCCGGAGACCTGGCCTACCGCCGGCTCCCCCGAGAACTTATCCAGCATCGCCTCACAATAGGGCACGAAATCGCCGTGGGGTACGCAGTCTTCCTCCAGGATGATCGCCCTGTCCTCCTCGGAGAAGACCGTATGCAGCGCCCCTTCAATCCGGCGACTCGGGCCTTCATTCTGGGCCGAGTAGAGCCGTCGCACCTCACACGGCCAGTCAATCCCCGCCTCAACCGTGAGTCTGGCATCCCGGCAGGCTCTCGCCTCCCCTGCAGCGTCAGGCCTGGGTGCGTCCTGAACCAACCAGAGCCTCGGTGGACGGGCTTTCCTGACGCCCTCGAGGCAGCGTGAGACGCAGTCGGAACGCCGGAAGAAAATCAGCACTACGGCGGGTCGCGCGCTCATGGTGGTTCCGCTGCGGTCAATCGGCATCCGCCGATCCTGAGCGGCGTGCCACGGCCAGCATGGAGGGGGAGACGGGTAGTACGCTCGCGCGGACGGATCCAAGTTCGAGCCTTAGCTCCAGGCGGCGCCACGACCGGAGCGCCCGGAGCGCCCACCAGCGCAAGGTCCGCGGGGTCGGCACAAAAATGAGTCGGCGAGGCGGGCCGACTGGCTCCAGCTCCAAGTAGCAGGCGGGTTCAAATCCGCTGTGGATCAGGAGGTAATCAAGGCTTTCGGGGGTGAAGCCGCAGGTGTGCGTGTAGTCGAGGTGGCGCGTGTAGGCGGCCAGCCGCGAGGCGGCATTGGGAGTGGTTAGCAGAAGGGTTCCGCCCGGCTTCAGTGCGCGCGCAATCGCGCCCAGCAGACCGCGCTGGTCAAGCGGCTCCACGTGCTCGATGACATCCATCAGTAGCACGGTATCGTAGGTTGCGGGTCGGCGACGTAAGTATTCACCGGTATCCTGCACTAGCTTGGCCGGAAGCCCGCGCTCGGCCGCCCAGGCGATCTGTTCGCTGCTCGTATCTATACCCTCTACCGAGGTGATCCCCAGGCCGCGGAGGGCGGCGAGGGCGTAGCCGCGTCCGCATCCCACGTCCAGCACCGCGCCCTCGCGTCCCTGCAGGTGAGGTTTCAGCCATCGAGTGAATACCTCGACGGTGCCGGCGAAGTGCTCGGCCGTATCGGGATGAAAGCGGGCGTAGTGTTTGGTGTAGTTCCAGCTCAAGATACCAGTTGGAGCGCCGCGAACCATCGCCACGGCATCAGGATGATGGCGAACGCGCGCGTCTGCGACAAGAGCACCGGACGCAAAGGCGGCAAAATTGCGGTGGTGATCCACCCGCCCGCGATCGCCGCCAATCCTTGGCTGAGCGCAGCCCCGATGATGCCGTGCGACGGGATCAGCAACGATCCGAGTGCCACCTGGGTCCCGAGCATCACTGCCGCACTCACCGCCTGCGTCCAGCCGGTGCGCGTCAGCGCCGCGTACTGCGACCGCAGCACGCCGCTGAACAACATCAGCGCCGAGGCTGACTGAATCGCAACCACCGGCACGGCGTCGCCATACATCGGTCCGAATAGCCGTGGTACGGCGGGTAGGGCCGCGAGCGTCACCGCCGTGGCCGAAATCCAGCCGGCCAGCAGGAGTAGATCGAACTGACGCTCGAGCCGTCCCCTGAATTCATCGGGCGCCCGGGCGTGAAGCTCTGCAAGGCCCGGGTACAAGCTGGCCGCCAGGGCTGTCGACACGAAGACGTGGATCTCCGTGAACCTGCAGGCGGCCGAGTAGGTTCCGGCAGCCACCGGCCCGAGCCAGAGCAGCACGAGCATCTGGTCCACCTTCAGCGCCACAGCTCCGAGCATCCCCCCGAAAGCGAGGCCGGCGCTTTCACGCAGAAGCCGCCGGGCGAGTCCGCGCTCTGGCGGCGCCGTTGACTTTGCCTCCGACGTGGCGCGGAAGACCGTCACCAGAGCGGCTCCGTAAAGCAGTCCTTCCAGGGAATACGCGAAGGCAAAGGCTGCCGGTCCCGCGTCAGCGGCGATCAGCCCCAGCTTGGTCCCGGCCGCCGCGAGGAAGGCAGCCAAGCGCGCGACCGATGGATGAACGGCCCGCAGGTGGCGCCGGAACCATATCTCCGGCGTTTCCGCTGACTGCCAGACCAGCGAAAGCCCCACCAGCGCTGCGACGGCGAGATGTGCCTTAATCTCCGGTGTGAAGGCCGCCATTCCCAGCGAGATCGCGAACACGGTTGCTCCCGCGCCCAATCTCAGAATGACGGCGGTGCGGATAATCTCCCGCTCCCTGTCGGGACGCCGGACCAGTTCGCGCACCACCACCGCTTCCGCCGAAAGGCTGGCCAGCGGCAGCAGCATCGCGACCGCAGCGGCCGCGGTGTTCAGCGTGCCAAAACCCGCGGGCCCCAGATGACGAGCTACGAGCCCCGTGATGATCACGGCGACTGCCGCCCGGATTGCCCTTTCCGATAGCAGCCAGCCGAAGCTTCCCGCTGTGGATCGGCGTGCGACAGGCTCGGGTTTCAACAACATTTCCGTCTGCGGAAGATGGGCGCTTCTCAGGTCATCCACGAGCTTCGGCTTACTTGAGCAGCCAGGGCTCTAAGCGGCGGAACACATTTTCCACGCTGATTTCAGCAAGGCAGTGGGCCTCCTTGAAGCGGCACCGGTCCCAGCAGGGTTTGTGGGGGCAGGGTGCGCCTTCGATCCAACCTGCGCTGGGATGCTGGGGAGAAAAGAGCTCCGGCAACTGCGGGCCGAAGATTGTAAAAGTTGGTACTCCGAGGAGCGCGGCCAAGTGTCCCGGGCCCGAATCGTTGCCGATGAAGCGGTCGGCCGTGTCCAGCAGGTCGAGCAGGCAGTCGAGGTCGCCCGGCTGATCATCGATTATCCGAACGTCCCAGCCAGCCATGGAAAGGCGGCGGGCGATCTCCGCGAAGCGGTCCGCTGGCCAAGCCCGCACGGGATGGCCCGCTCCTGTATGGATGATGATGCGCCTCCCGCTACGAATGGTGGGAGGATTCGTCGGAATCGGCCAGCCAAGCGACTCCGCCAGCCGCGCCCAATGCGTTGCGCGATGCGGGGGATAGGGGAACGGCATCGCGGTGCTCAGCAGCAGTCCTGAGCCCGCGCGCCCGAAACCGAGCGACCGGCCAGCTCCCGTCAGCCGCAGCAAAGCGTGATCCCGCGGGTCAGGCCGTGCGGAAACACCGATGTCGTGGCATTCGCGCCGCAGGCTTGAGAGGATCGAGGCGATCGCGCGCCGCGGCCAGCGGTGCAGGCGGTATTTTCCGCTGAATGCCGTCCAGGGCGCGTCGAACGTGATGTGCCGTACCCCCGGGGCGAACCGGCGGAGGATCGGTCCGGCGTGTGCCTTGGCCAGTAGCGTCACGTCCGCATGGCGGGCGGCGGATCGCAGGAAAGGCACGGCAAGCGCAACGTCGCCGATGCCCCAAAGCTCCAGTGCGAGCAGGCGCGGTCGGTCGGGTGATTCGGGCGAAGTCTTTGCCAAGCAGGCCGATTTACGCTTTCTCTCTGTTCCATGACAAGCGGCTCACCGGAGCGGCTCCGCCCGCCGATCAAGCGGGCGTCATCTTGGATGCCGGCTTTGGGCTTGGCCGTCGCAGGCGCGGCGCTGCTTCAGTTGCTCGGTAATGCGGCCCGTGGCTACATCCCGACTCAATCCCTCTTCGTCTGGTGGTTCCACCAGCTGCTCAACCCGGCTTCCGAATCCGAGCATGGCTGGCTCATCCTCGGGTTGGGCGCGTGGCTGCTGTGGCGCAACCTGCGGGGGGGCGCTCCGGGGCGGCCGACCGTTGAGCGTGTGACCGTCTGGCCCGCGGCGGCCGCCATGGCTGGCGGGCTTGCCCTGCACGGCGTCGGCTTCGTGGCCCAGCAGACGCGCATCTCGATCGTCGCGTTCCTGCTCTTCACCTGGGGCGTGTTGCGCCTCGGCGGCGGGCCGCGCTGGGGGCGGGCGGCGGCGTTCCCGCTGGCGTTGCTGGTGTTCGCCATCCCGGTCAACGTGCTCGACTCGTTGGGGTTCTGGCTGCGCGTCTGGGTCGTTGATGCCAGCGCGGCGTTCGCCCGCGGGGTAGGCATCCCCGTCCTGCGCAACGGCACCCAGCTGCTCGCGCCCGACGGCTCCTACAACTACGACGTCGCCGCTGCGTGCTCCGGTGTGCGCTCCCTCACGGCCCTCGCCGCGTTGTCGCTGCTCGTCGGATACCTGGGTTTCCGCGGCTGGGGGCGCCGGGTTCTCGTCTTCCTGTCCTGTCTGCCGCTGGTCTACCTCGGCAATGTCGCCCGCATCGTCGCCATCATCCTTGCCGCCCAAGCCGGCGGCCCGCGCTGGGGCGACGTCGCCCATGAGGTCATGGGATACGGTGTCTTCGCCATCGTGCTGGGCGGTGTACTTGGCGTCGCGAGCTTCGTCGGCCGATTTTGGCCCGATTCGCCTTCGCCCGCGGTTCCGGCATCGGCCGAAGCCGGCCGGCCCACCGGGTGCGATTCGTGCGATGCTTCGGAATCGCCGGCGCCGCGCTCCGGGAGCCTGCGTGGCGCATGGGGCGTGGCCACGGGTATCGCGGTGCTCGCGGCGGCGGAAGGGGTTTTCCTTCATCATGTCGCGGCGCGTCCGCCGGGAGGCGCGTCCGGCGTGGCTTTGGCCGCCGGGGGTGTTGATCCGGTGGAGTTGCCGGCGTTTCTCGGCACCGAATGGATCGGGCGTCGCGCCGAGGTCAGCGCCGTGGAGCGCGAGATCCTGCCGGCCGACACGGGTTTTTCGCGCAGGAACTTCGTGGCCGTGGCCGACGCGCGGCGGCAGGTTTTCTTCTCCGTGGTCCTTAGTGGCCGCGACCGCACTTCTATCCACCGGCCTGAGCTCTGCCTCGTCGGGCAGGGGTGGACGATCGCCGGTTCGGAGCAAACCAACCTCGCTCTGCCGGCCGGGCGGCCGGTCCTGCCCCCGGAGGTTCCCGTCTCCCTTCTTCACGTGAAACGGGAATTCACGGGGCCGCGGGGACGCGAATCCGTGCCTCAGCTGGTGGCGTACTTCTTCGTCGGGGCCGACGGACTCGTGGGCGGTCATGCCGGGATGGTGTGGCGCGATGTCTGGAACCGCGTGCGGCACGGCCGCGCCGACCGTTGGGCGTACGTGCTGATGCAGACGGACGCCCGTGACGGGGAGGCTGCCGCGCGCGCCAGGCTCGGGACCGTATTGGGAGGCGTCTGGCCCGAACTGGTCTCGATCCGGGGCCAACCTTTGCCTTGAGGTTTGGGGTGCCCCACCTACGGTCCGCCTCTCTTGAATTCAGCAGGCGCAGCGGTTTTCGCCTTCCTGGCCGCCGACGGACAGCAGGTGCTCGATTGGGGGCTCGCCATCCTTTTCGTGGTGGTGGGGAGCGGCATCGGTTTCCTGATCGTCTGGGCCCTGACGCGCCACATCCGGCAGGCTGCGCATGATCAGGCGGCCGAGCTGATCGAGGTGGCGCGGCGCGAGGCGGCGGTCGCGGCCGAGGAGCTGAAGCAGAAGGCCGAGGCGGAGATCCAGGAAAAGCGCTCCGAGCTGAACCGCGACTTTGACCGCCGGGAGATCGAGAGCGACATCCGCCTCCGCGAGATCCGGGCCCATGAGGAATCGCTCGCCCTTCTCGACTACCAGCTCGAGCAGCGGCAGGAGCGGCTCAACCGCGAGAACGTGGCGGTACGGCAGGCGCGCGACGCCATCCGCGCCCTCTCCAAGGGCGTGCGCAAGCGCCTCGAAGGCGTCTCGCAGCTCGACGGCGAGGAGATCCGCCGCCAGCTGCGCGAGGAGATCCTGCTGGAGTGCCAGGACGAGTTCCGCGCGCTGCGCCGCACCACGCTGGAGAAATCCGAGCAGGAACTGCAGAACGACGCGCGGCGCGCGCTGATCTCCGCGATGCAGCGGATCGCCGGCCGGCCCAATCACGACCTCACCTCCACCATCATCCAGCTGCCGAGCGAGGAGATGAAGGGCCGGATCATCGGCCGAGAGGGCCGCAACATAAAGTCCTTCGAGTCGGCCACGGGCGTGACCCTCCTCATCGACGAGTCGCCGCAGATGGTGCTGCTCTCCTCGTTCGATCCCATCCGCCGCGAGATCGCGCGCGTCGCGCTCGATGGGCTGGTCAAGGACGGGCGCATCCACCCCGCCTCGATCGAGGAGCACGTGAAGCGCGCCCAGGGTGAGATCGACCTCGTGACGACGCAGGCGGGCGAGGACGCGGTCGAGCGGCTCAACATCAATGGGCTGCACCCGGAGATCATCCGCCTCCTCGGCCGGCTGCGGTACCGCTTCTCCTACAACCAGAACGTCCTCGACCACTCGGTCGAAACCGCGACCTTGGCCGCGCTGATCGCCAGCGAGATCGGCCTGGACCCCAACCTCGCCAAGCGCGCTGGCCTGCTGCACGACATCGGCAAGGCCCTGCCGGGCGAGCTGGAGGGCAGCCATGCGACGATCGGCGCCGAGTTCATCCGGCGCTACGGGGAGACGCCGATCGTGGTCAACGCCGTGGCTGCGCACCACGAGGAGGTGAAGCCCGAGACGATCTACGCGGGGCTCGTCATCCTGGCCGACACCGTCTCGGCGACGCGACCCGGGGCGCGGGCCGAGTCGATGACCGGCTACGTCCAGCGACTCGGCCGGCTTGAGAAGCTCGCGTTGTCCCTCGAGGGGGTGCAGCAGGCGTTCGCCATCCAGGCGGGGCGCGAGATCCGCGTCGTCGTTTCCCCGACCGAGGTGACCGACGATCGCGCGCGGGAGATCGCGCGCGAGCTCCGCAAGCGGATCGAGACCGAGCTGCAGTATCCCAGCACGATCCGGATCACGGTCATCCGCGAAGCGCGGTTCACCGAGACCGCGACCTGAGCCACGGATGCGGCACCCGCCTCAGCGGCGCGGAGGCACGACCGGCCAGCCGGCGCCCGACCATTCACCGAGGCTGCCGGCGTTGGCGGCGCGGAAACCCTCCGCCGCGAGGGTGCGCGCCGCGAGGGCGGAACGGCCGCCCGCCGCGCAGTAGCAGAGCAGTTCCCGTCCCGCGTTTTTCTCGAGGAACGGCCGCCAACGTTCGCGCCTGCCGCCGAGGTCGCTAAGGGGCAGCAGCTCCGCGCCCTCCGCCACGCCGGACTCCCATTCGCCGGGCTCCCGGACGTCGATCAGCAACGCCTCCGAAGCCCGCACGCGCGGCGCGCACTCAGACGCGCGCAGGCGCGGCGCAGGAGTCAGGAGCGCCCTCAGGAATTTGAGAGGATTCATCGTGGTCCAGGACCCTGGACGGACGTCGACGCGGGCGCCGCGAGGGAGACGCGCAGCAGGCCGCGCCAGCCATCGAGCTGGTAGCCGGTGGCGGCGTCGCGGGGATAGCGCCGGGCGAGGGTTTCGCGCAGCTCGGCGGGGAACGCGGCGGGATCTCCGTGGCAGGCGAGGCAGGTCGCGGCCACCTTGAGCGGCCGGTAAAAGCGGATTTCGGCGGGCGCGCCGGGTGGTTCGACGCGTTGCAGTAGCAGCTCGGGTGGCGGTTCTCCGCGTGCGATGGATGCCCTCACCCGTTCGAGGGCGGCGCTTTCCGCGGCGTCGGGGGCGTTCGCGGGATTACGGACCTTCAGACTGGTGCGTTTCACGCCGATGACGGTCGGCTCGCCTCCCGCCGCGACGCCCGCGGTCAGTCCCTGCGCGCTGATCTGGCAGAACTCCACCGCCGCCGCCGGTCCTCCTCGGCCGAGGGCGGCACCCATCTCCGCAGCCAGCGTGCGCACGAGGGTTTCCGCGGTCGCCTTGCCCGTCGCCGCGGCGGACGCGAGCGAGGGGTCGGCCGGATCCAGCCAGCGCGGGCTTTCCGCGGCCCGAAGCGCGGGCGACAGGAGGACGAGTCCGGCGGCGAGGAGGAGGGCGTGGGGCATCTTCATGCGGAAGGCGCGGGGTTGCCCCGTTCCCGGCCGGCGTTGGCCATGTAGTAGAGCACGGGCACCGCCATGCGGCTGATCAGGAGCGAGGCGATCTCACCGAACATCAGGCTGATGGCGAGTCCCTGGAAGATCGGATCCGCCAGGATCACGCTCGCGCCGACCACCACCGCGAGCGCGGTGAGCAGCATCGGGCGGAAGCGCACGGCGCCCGCCTCGATGACGGCGTCGCGCAGCGGCAGGCCGTGCGCGCGGCGCAGCTCGATGAAGTCGACGAGGATGATGGAGTTGCGCACCACGATCCCGGCGCCGGCCATGAAGCCGATCATCGACGTGGCGGTGAAGAACGCTCCCATCGCCCAGTGGGCGGGCAGGATGCCGATGAGCGAGAACGGGATCGCCGCCATCACCACGAGCGGCGTGACGAAGCTGTTGAACCAGCCGACCATCAGCATCGCGATCAGCACCAGCACGGCGGCGAACGCGATGCCGAGATCGCGGAACACCTCCAGCGTGATGTGCCACTCGCCGTCCCACTTAAGGGCGGGATTCAGGTCGTCGGCGGGCAGGTTCAGGTGATGGATGGGCAGCCGCTCGTTCGTGCCGCCGAACTTCCGCGCGTCGAGCTTCCGCAGCTCCGCGTCGATGGTGAACATCGCGTAGGCCGGGCTCTCCACGGCGCCGGCCACGTCGGCCGTCACGTACGTCACGGGCTTGAGGTTCTTGCGGTAGAGGTTCGGACCGGCGGCATCCCGCTCCATCCGCACCAGCTCGGAGAGCGGCACCGGTGGGGCCGCCGGGTCGCGGTCCGGCTGCAGTCGCAGGTCGAGCAGCGACCCCGGATGGCCGCGCGCCGCGGGCGGCAGCTCAAGGGTGATCGGCACGTCCTCGCGTTCGGCGGGGACGTGCAGGAGATCCGCTGCGCGGCCCTTCGCGGCGAGCTGCAGGGCTTCCGCGATCGCCGCCTCGCTCACGCCGTGCAGCGCGGCCTTCCGCCGATCGGCGACGTAGCGCACTCGTGGCTGCGGTGCCTCGACGTACCAGTCGATGTCCACCACGCCCGCCGTGCGCTCCATGATGCGACGCACCTCGCGTGCCAGCTCGATGCGCTTGGCCTCGTCGGGGCCGTAGATTTCCGCGACGATGGACTGCAGGACGGGTGGACCGGGCGGGACCTCGGCGACGGCCACGGCCACGCCGTGCTTGCGGGCGATCGCGGCGACCGCCGGCCGGATGCGCTTGGCGATGTCGTGGCTTTGCCGCGAGCGCCGCTCCTTGCCGACGAGGTTGACCTGGATGTCGGCGACGTTCGGCCCGCGGCGCAGGTAGTAGTGGCGCACGAGGCCGTTGAAATTGAACGGCGCTGCGGTGCCCGCGTACACTTGGTAATCGCGCACCTCGGGTTCGGCGCGGATCGCGGCGGCCATCTCGCGGGCGATGAGCGTCGTCTGCTCGAGCGTGGTGCCCTCGGGGGCGTCGATGATCACCTGGAACTCCGACTTGTTGTCGAAGGGCAGCATCTTCACCTGCACGCGTCCGAGGCCGACGAGCGCGGCGGAGCCGAGCAGAAGGGCGACGATCCCGCCGAGGAAAAGCCACCGCCACGACCGCCGGTCCAGCATGGGTTCCATCACGCGGTGGTAGAGCCGCGTGAACCAGTCCTGCGGAGCATGGTCGTGCTCGAACGCCGGTTCCGGTTGTTTCGTCTCGGGGAGGTGGGCCTCGGATCCGGTCCGCCGCCGGAGTACCCGGATCGCCGCCCATGGCGTGATCGTGAACGCGATCGCGAGCGAGAAGAGCATCGCCGCGGTGGAGCCGATCGGGATCGGACGCATGTACGGCCCCATCAGGCCCCCCACGAAGGCCATCGGCAGGATCGCCGCGATCACGGCCCACGTCGCGAGGATGGTCGGGTTGCCCACCTCGTCCACCGCCTCCAGCGCGACCTGGCCGATGGGCTTGCGGGCCGAGCCCGGCAGGCGCACATGGCGCACGATGTTCTCAACCACCACGATCGCGTCGTCGACCAGGATGCCGATCGAGAAGATCAGCGCGAAGAGCGTGATCCGGTTCAGCGTGTAGCCGTACAGGTAGAAGATGAAGAGGGTGAGCGCGAGCGTCGACGGGATCGCCAGCATCACGACGAGCGACTCCCGCCAGCCGAGGAACAGCAGGATGAGGATCGCCACGCCGAACACTGCGATGCCCATGTGGAGTAGCAGCTCGTTGCTCTTCTCTGCCGCAGTGTGGCCGTAGTCTCGGGTGATCGCCACGCCGACATCGGCGGGGATCATCGTCCCCTTCAGGCTCTCCACCTTCGCCAGGACGGCGTTCACCACGTCGATCGCGTTGGCGCCGGGGCGCTTCGCGACGCTCACGGTCACAGCTGCCTGCTCGAAAAAGGCGGCCGGTGCCGCCGCCCCGCCGCCCGCCCCCGTGCCGTGGAGCACGTAGTTCGAGGGTTCCTCGGCCGCGTCGCTGATCGCCGCCACGTCGCGTAGCAGCACGGGACGGCCGTCGTGTACGCCGACCACGACGTTGCCCACCTCGTTGGCGTCGCGGAGGAAGGTCCCGGTCTCGAGCAGGACCTCGGTGTTGGCGAACGGGCGGGAACCTGCCTGCAGCCGGCGGTTGGCTCCCCGCAGGGCGGGTATGAGCTGGGAGGGATCGAGGCGGCGCGAGGCGAGGGCGGCCGGGTCAAGCTGCACGCGGATGGCGCGGCGCGTTCCCCCGATGACCGTCGTCTCCGCCACCTGCGGCACGGACTTGATGACGTCATCCACCTGCGCGGCCAGTCGGCGCAGGGCGAGGTGGTCGAGTCGCGCGCTGTGCAGCGTGAGGGCCAGCACCGGCACGTCGTCGATCGCGCGGGCCTTGGCCAGCGGCGGGCTCACTCCGGCCGGAATGCGGTCGGCATTGCCCTGCAGTTTCTGGTTGAGGCGCACGAGCGCGGCCTCGACGTCGGTGCCTACCTTGAAGCGGACGATCACCAGCGCGGAACCGGGGCTGGAGGTGGAGTACAGGTACTCCACCTCGGGAATCTCCCAGAGCAGCTTCTCCAGCGGCCGCGTGACGCGGTTCTCGACCTCGGCCGGATCGGCGCCGGGCATGCCCACGAACACGTCGACGATGGGCACCTTGATCTGCGGCTCCTCCTCGCGCGGGAGCATCCAGACCGCGAACAGTCCCAGCAGCACCGAAGCGATGATCGCGATCGGCGTCAGCTTCGACTGCACGAAGGTACCGGCGACGCGGCCGGATAAACCGGCCTTCGCCTCGCCCGACGGCGCTCCGCTCACGGCAGCACCTCCAGGGGTTGGCCTTCGCGCAACGTGGCGGCCGGCGCGACCACGGCGCGCTCGCCGGCTTCCAGGCCGGAGAGCACCTCAACCGCGTCACCGCGCCTCGCCCCGGTGCGCACCAGGCGCAGGACGGCGCGGTTTCCCTCGCCCACGACAAATACCCGCTCCATCTGACCGATCGGGGTGACCGATTCCGCCGGGACCAGCAGCGTGCGCCGCGGTGCCGTCGGCACCTCGAGACGCGCGAACTGTCCCGAGCGCACCGCGGTGCCCGTCGGAACCGCGATCTTCGCGACGACCGAGCGCGTGGCGGGGTCCGCGGCGGACGACAGTTCGCGGATGGCGCCGCTGAACCGCAGGGATTCGACGCGGCAGTCCAGTGCGGTCCCGGTGCGCAGGGTGGCCGCGAGGGTTTCGGGAAGGTCGGCCTCGATCTCGAATCCGTCCGAACCTTCGATCTCCAGAAGAGCGCGGCCGGGGAAGGCGATGTCGCCGAGGTTGGCCGGACGCCGGGCGATCACGCCGTCGAACGGGGCCCGGAGCTCCGCGTGGCCCAGCAGAACTTCCGCCTCGCGCACCGCGGCCTCGAGGCCGGCGAGGCTGTCCTCAAGGGCGCGCACGGTCTCCGCCGTGCTGGCACCTTTGGCGAGCAGGTCGCGCTCCCGCCCAAGGTCGCGTTTCACGAGGCTGAGCCGGGACTTCGCCTGGGTGACGCGCGCGGCGGTGTCCTCGGCGGCGATCCGCGCAAGCAACTCGCCGGCACGGACGCGCTGGCCGAGCGCGACGGGCAACTCAACGATCGCTCCCATGGTCCTCGCTGAAAGCGTGGCGCGCTGGATGGGGCGGACCGTTCCCGTGACTTCCGCCAGTTGCGGCAAGTCGGCGGCTTGCACGGCGGACACCCGGACCTTGACGGCGGGCAGCGCGGTCGCGGCGGCCGGGGCGTCGGGGCGTGAGCAGCCGGCGGCGGTGAGCACGGCCAGACCGGAAAGGAGCAGGGCGAGTTTCATGAAGAAGATCCTCAGGGCAGGGTGACGACGGGCAGGCCGAGCGCGCGGCGCAGATCGACCAACGCCAGGCGTTCGTCGGCCGCGGCAAGCGTTCGGCCGAGGCGGGTTTCCATCAGGCGGCTTTCGCTGCCGAGGAGTTCCGAGGTGAGCAGCACGCCCTGGCTGAAGCGGGCGCGGCTGAGGGAGGCGCTCTCTTCCGCCTGCGTGACGGCCCCGGCCATCACCTGCAGGCGTTCCACGGCGTCCTGATGGGCGAGGCGAGCCCGCTCCACCTCGAGGCCGATGGCCAGTTCCGCCCGCCGCAGGTCCTCCTTCGCCTGGGCCAGCTCAGCGGCGGCGGCGCGCACTTGTCCGGCGTTACGACCTCCGTCGAAGACGTTCAGCTCAACGGCGACGCCACCTTGGATGTTCCCGGAACTGCGGCCGAAGTGCCAGCCGGTCTCGTGCTGGCCGGAGATGAAGGCGTTGACCGCGGGCCGCTGGCCGCCGCGGGCCGCCGTGAGCAGGGACTCCGCCGTGCGTACCCGCTCGCGGAGCCGTTGCAGGTCCGGCCGCTGGGAAAAATCCCGGCTTTCCGGGGCCGTGAGCGCGGCCAGCGCGGTGTCGTCGGCGGGAAGTTCAACCGGCTCCTCCGCGGAGACTCCGCCCAGCAGGAAGGTGAACATCCGGGCCGCCAGCGCGGCCGCGTGGCGGGCGGAGGAGAGTTGTTCGCGGGTGCGGGCCGACTGCACCTCGAGGCTCAGCAGGTCGGCCTTGAGCACCTGACCAGCCTCGAAGCGCAGACGGGCGTCGGCCGCGTTGGCCTGGTGGGCCTTCAGCGCCGACTCCACCGCCGCGACGGCCTCCCGCGCCTTCCGCAGGTTGAGCAGGGCGCGGGCGACATCCGACGCGAGCTGGAGCTGCAAAGCGCGGAGGTCCTGCTCCGCGGCGCGCACGCCGGCGCGGGCGGCGTCGCGCCGCGCGGTTGGCCGCCCGCCATCGTATAGGTTGTAGGCGACCGTGCCCGTGATGTTCAGGTTGTCGGTCCAGCCCGGTCGGTTGAGATCGAGGGTCGGGGAAAAGGCTCGCTGTCCCAGCGCGAAGCCGAGTCCACCGAGGGCGCCGTTGGTGCGGGTGTAACCGCCGGCGAGGGTCACCTGCGGCTGCCAGGCCGAGTTGACCTGCGCCAGCATCGCCTCGCCGGCCTCGATGCGGTGCCGGGCCGACTGCACGTCGGGGCTTTGCCGCAGCGCGGTCGCGACCGCGAGATCAACGGTCCATGGCGAGGCCATCAGGGCGGCCGGGAGCAAGGCCGCCAACGAGAGGAAAAGCGGCCCGCTGAATCGCGGGCGGATGAGACGAGAGTTCATCGAGGAAGGGGCCGGAACGCGGGAGGGCCGATGCTCAGCCCGCGCGCGCGGAGGAGAGGGCGGCGAGGAGGCTGAGGAAACCGCCGTACAGGGCGCCGCGCCACCACGTGGCGGTCAGCGGGCAGGTGCCGGACGAGCACTGGCCTAACCAGCCCAGGAGCGCGCCGAGCCCGCTGCCCACGAGGACGACGAGCGCAAGGCGGAACATTGCGGCGGAGGACACCACCGTGCTGGTCAGGAGCTGGTACCGGGGCGGATCCCGCCCCAGTGGATCACGTCATGGGCGTCGACCCAGCCGAGCTTCCGGAGGAGCAGCGTCGGGGGGCAGAAGCCGGTGAAGACGGATTGGATCAGGTTCAGGCCGACGAAGGCGGGGAGGAGCAGCCACCACGGGCTGACGAAGCGGGTGAGGGCGACGCCGGCAAGGGTCACGGCGCCGGCAAGGAGGCGGATGAGGTCGTGGGTGGTCATGATGAAGGAGCGGTAATCGACTGTGTATGCGCATATACGCATATACTTGAATCTGTGTCAAGCGACGGTTCCCTGACCTGCATGGCCCGCAAGGCTCCCCTTTCCGATGATGCCCTCGAGCTCGTGGCGCGCCGCTTCGCGGTCCTCTCCGAGCCGATGCGGCTGCGCCTGATCCAGGCCCTCTTCGAGGGCGAGCGGAGCGTCGGCGATCTCGTCGCCGCCACCGGCGGCACCCAGGGCAATGTCTCGCGCCACCTGCAGACGCTCACGCAGGCCCACGTGCTGGCCCGCCGGCGGGAGGGGCTGCAGGTCTTCTACTCCATCGCCGATCCCTCGATCTTCCGGCTCTGCGAGCTGGTCTGCGGCAGCCTGGAGAAGTCGCTGACGCGGCAAGCGGACGTCTTCGCGGGCTAGGCGGACCCAGCGTCGCGCGCGGCCGGTGCCGCGGGCTCCCGTACCTGGGAGAGCAGCCACAACCCGCCGCCGAAGAGCAGCAGGAGCGAGAGGATCGAGAGCCGCGTGCCGGTGAACAGGGCGGTCACGCCCATCAGCGTGGGGCCGATCACGGCCGCGAACTTGCCCAGCATGTTGTAGAAGCCGAAATACTCGCCGCCCTTTTCGGGCGGGATTAGCCGGGCGAAATAGGAGCGGCTGAGCGACTGGACGCCGCCCTGCACGAGGCCGACGACGACGGCCATCGCCATGAACCCGCGCTGTGTCTCGAGCTGGGTCGCGAACACGCAGAGGCCCGCGTACACGGCGACGCCGAGCATGATCCCGCGCCGCGCGCCGAAACGCTCGCCGATCCTCCCGAAGACGAGCGCCGCCGGAAACGCCACGAACTGCGTGACGATCAGCGCGACCAGCATCCCGCCCGCGTCGAGGCCGAGCGCGCGTCCGAAGTCGACGGCCATCTTGATGACGGTATTCACTCCGTCGATGTAGAGGAGGTACCCGGCGAGGAAGAGCAGGATGGGCCGTTGCGTGCGGATCTCCCGGAAGGTCGCCGCGAATTGCCGGAAGCCCCGTGTGAGCACGGATCCTCCACCCGCCGCCGGCACCGCGGGCGTCTCCCGCACCCAAGCCATCGCCGGCAGGGTGAACACGATCCACCATGCGGCCGTGACGACGAAAGCTGCCCCGACGGCAGCCACCGGACCTTCCAGCCCGAACCGGGCTGGCTCCCGCACGGCGAACGTGCAGGCGACGAACAGCGCGCCGCTGCCCACGTAGCCGAGCGCGTAGCCGAGCGCCGACACGCGGTCGTAGTTCCGCGGCCCGGTCACGTCGGTGAGGAGCGCGTCGGAGAACATGCAGTTGCCGGAGAAGCCGAGGGCGGCCACGGCGAACAGGATGGCAGCGAGGACGAACTCCCCCTTGCCGGCCAGCGGCAGCAGCGCCGTGGCGCCGGCCCCGAGCAGCGTGAACGCGAGCAGGAACCGCCGCTTGCCGTTGCCCTGGTCGGCGATCGAGCCGAGCAGCGGGGCGAGCAGGCCGATGAGGAGGCTCGAGGCGGTGTTCGCGTAGCCGAGGTAGGCCGTGCTGCGTTCGGGCGTCATCCCGGGTGCGTCGCACCAATGGTCCTTGAAGAGGATCGGGAAGAACGCGGTCATCACGACGATCGCGAACGCCGAGTTGGCCCAGTCGATGAGGGCCCAGGACCAGACGGCGCGGCGGGTGTCGGGGTTCACGCGGGAAGTCCTCCGGTTGCTCGCGGCCGCCGATCGCTCAATGCCCGCCGTCGAGGTCGCCCGGCTTCAGGAGCGGGGCGAACAGCGCCTTGTTGGCGGCCTTCATGTAGGCCTCCTTGGCCTCGATCGTGCCGTCCTTCACGCGGTTCATCAGGCTGGTGTCCATCGTGACCATGCCGTCGGCCCCGCCGCTCTCGATGATTGAGCGGATGTTGGCGATCTGCCCGCTGCGGATGGTGTTGGGCAGCGCCTCGTGGGTGAGGAGGATCTCGTGGACGGCGCAGCGGCCCTTGGGGACGCGCTTGCAGAGCAGCTGGGCGACCACGCCCGCGAGGCAGCCGGCGAGCATGACGCGCACCTGGTTCTGCTCCTCGGCCGGGAAGGTGTTGATGATGCGGTCGACGGTCTTGGGGGCGTTGTTGGTGTGCAGCGTGCCGAACACCAGCATGCCCATCGAGGCGCAGCCGAGCGCGAGCTTGATGGTCTCCATTTCGCGCATCTCGCCGAGCAGGAGGATGTCGGGATCGTGCCGCATCGCACCCTTCAGCGCGGCGGCGAACGACTCCGTGTGCTCTCCCACCTCGCGGTGCACGATGACGGACTTCTTCACCGGGTGCACGAACTCGATCGGATCCTCGATCGTGATGATGTGCCGGGAGAGGTGCGTGTTGATGTAGTCGATCATCGCGGCGAGCGTGGTCGACTTACCGCTGCCGGTCGGGCCCGTCACGACCACGAGGCCCTGGTCGAGGTGGCAAAGCTTCTTCAGCGCTTCGGGCAGCTTCAGGTCGTCGAACGACAGGATCTTCGCCGGGATCTGGCGGAACACCGCCGCCTGGCCCCAATGGTTGTAGAGGTAATTGCCGCGGAAACGGGCGACGCCCGGGATCTCATGGGCGAGGTCGAGGTCCTTGCGCTCGAGGAAGTCCTGCCAGCGGCGGGGCGGGCAGATCTCGCGGAGCAGCCGCTCCATTTCCACGGTGTCGAGGGGTTGGTCAGAAAGCGGCTGCAGTGAGCCGGAGGCGCGGATCTTCGGCGGGAGGCCGACGGTCAGGTGCAGGTCCGACCCGCCCTTCTCGAGCATCGTCCTCAGGAGCGTGTCGATGACGGCCATGGTCGGGATTAGCGTTCGCGCAGGCGCTCGAGCCGCTGGAGCTCGTTGCGCAGGCGCATGAAGCGGAAGATCTCCGGACTGAAGAGGACGAGCGCGGCGATGAGCACGACCGAGAGGAAGGCCGGCGGCAGGCCGAAGGTGGCGCGCAGCCCGCCCGCCGCGATGCAGCAGGCGAGCACGAAGCCCAAGTTGATGAAGAGCCGGAAGCGGGCCTTCCGGTAGGCCTGGAGCGTCGCCTCCATCTCTGCGTCGAGGTCTTTCATCCGGTGATCTTCTGGCGCAGCACGCGGTTGGGGATGTTGGCCCGGGCCGCCTCGGCCGGGATGAGCCCGTCCTGCCACAGGGCGAACACGGAGTTGTCCATGAGGCACATCCCTTCCTTCACGCCGGTCTCCATCGTGTTGCGCAGCCCGGCTGACTTGCCCTCGCGGATCAGGTTCTGGATGGCCGTGTTGCCGACGAGGATCTCGCACGCGAGCACGAGGGAGCCGTCGGACCCTGGCAGGAGGCGTTGGCAGACGATCCCGCGCAGCGACTCCGCCACGCTCGCGCGGATCTGGGTCTGCTGGGACGGCGGGAACACGTCGAGGAGGCGGTTGAGCGTCGTGGCGGCGTCGCTCGTGTGCATCGTGCCGATCACGAGGTGCCCCGTCTCCGACGCGCTGATCGCCATCTCGATCGTCTCGAGGTCGCGGAGCTCGCCGATCACGATCACGTCCGGATCCTCGCGCAGCGCGCCTTTCAGGGCCGTGGCGAAGGAGCGCGTGTGCGGGCCGACCTCGCGCTGGGTGACGTTGCAGCCGCGCGCGGGCTGCACGACCTCGATCGGATCCTCCACGGTGATGATGTGGTCCGTGCGGGTCTCGTTGAGGTACGCGACCATCGAGGCGAGCGTGGTCGTCTTGCCCGAACCCACCGGCCCGGTGATCAGGATCAGTCCGTTGTGGTACGAGAGCAGTCGGTGGAGCGTCCCGATGTGACGCGCGAAGCCGAGCTCTTCCAAGCCGCGGGTCTTGGCCGGCACCATGCGGTAGGCGCCGGCCGCCCCGTTCTTGTGGAACATCAGATTCACGCGGTACCTGTCGTCGGATCCGATCGCGAGGGCGTAGTCGTAGTCGCGCCGCTCGAGGAAGATCCGCCGCTGGCCCTCGGAAAGGAGCGCGGTGTTGAGGCGCAGCGACTCCTCCGCGGTGAGCACATGCTCCGAAATATAGGACAGGGCGCGGGCGCGGCGGATGAACGGTCGTGCGCCGGTCGAGAGGTGCAGGTCGCTCGCGCCGGAGGCCGCGGTGCCGCGGAGCAGATCGCGCAGCCCGGCCGCCAAGGCGTCGTCGTCGAGCGCGCCAAGGGTCTCGAACGCCAGACTTCCGGTCGTGGAGGAGGGCGCGGCTTCCTTCGCCGCCTTGGTGACGGGCGCAGGCTGCACTTCCGCCGGCGGGCCCTCCGCGGACTTGGCGATCGCCTCGCCGGCGATTTCCTCGAGTTTCTCGACGGCGGTGACCATCCCGCTGTCGATCAGCTCCTGCGCGAAGGTCATCAGGTCCGCTGATTCGCCCAGCTTGGCGATCGCCGCCCGGCCTTGTTCCGCTGAAAACAGCCCGCGCTCGTTACCGAGACGGATGAGCCAGCGGAGGTCGTCGTTCATGCGGGGTGGGGCCGAAAGGTGCGCGCCACCGGCGGCGGCGCCAAGCGAGAATCTCCCGCGGTCTTCCCCGGACGGATCGGCCCCGAATCCTGCTCGGATGCGGGTTGTTCGTCAGATATCGGTGGTTGCAACGGCGTCCTGCTTTCCGAAGGTTCACCGGCTTATCCGTCATGCTTAAGAAAATATTCGCGAAGCTGCGCGAGAAGATCGCTCCTTCGCGCGGTGCCGCACCGGCGAGTTCCGGTGGCCCATCATCTTCCTCCCAACAGCCGGGCCGTTCAGGTCGCACCGAAGGCCGGGGAGCCAGCTCCGGCCGCGGCCAGTCCCGCTCCGACCGTCCTCGGGACGGCGGAGGTTCCCCGGGCCGTCGTGGCGAACATTCTCGTGGTGAACCGGGTCGCGGTGAACCGTTCCGCAGTGAGGGTCGCCGGGGTGAGGGCGGTCGTGGCCGCCGCGGCGGTGGTCCCCGCGGGGAGGGCGGACCTGTTCGTCGCGAGCGTCCCGAGATAGATAAGAGCTTCGATCATCCGCGGACGGCGGAGGTCAAACCATCCGCCCCCATCAATATCCCTAAGATGGATACTGCCTTCACCGCGCTCGGCCTGGGTGATCCCCTGGCCTACGCAGTGCAGGAGATGGGCTACGTCAATCCCACGCCGATCCAGGCCCAGGCCATTCCGGTCGTGCTCAAGGGGGGCGACGTCATCGGCTCCGCTCAGACCGGTACCGGCAAGACCGCGGCGTTCGCCCTGCCGATCATCCAGCGGCTCGGCACGCATGGCCGGCTGCGCTGCCTGATCCTCGAGCCCACGCGCGAGCTGGCGCTTCAGGTGGAGGAGGCTTTCCAGAAGTTCGCCAAGTTCACCGATCTCCGCGTGACCATCGTCTACGGTGGCGTAGGCTACGGGAAACAGACCGAGGATCTCCGCCGCGGGGTCGACATCCTCGCCGCCACCCCTGGCCGCCTCCTCGACCACCTTGAGCAGGGCAACTGCACCTTGGACAACATCGACATCCTCGTTCTCGACGAGGTCGACCGCATGCTCGATATGGGCTTCCTGCCCGATGTGCGCCGGATCGTGGGCAAGTGTCCGAAGGTGCGGCAGACGCTCTTCTTCACCGCGACCCTTCCGCCTGAGCTGGAGCAGCTCGCGGGCTGGGCGCTCAGTAACCCCGTCAAGGTGGAGATTGGCCGCCAGCGCTCACCCGCCGAGACCGTGGCGCACGCCTTCTACCCGGTCGTCGCCACGCAGAAGTTTGACCTCCTGCAGCAGCTGCTCTCCCAGACCGACTTCAAGAGCGTGATCATCTTCTGCCGTACCCGCATGGGTGCGGACCGCATCGCGCACCGGCTCCAGGGCGGTGGCCACACCGTCGGGGTGCTGCACTCAGACCGCAATCAGCGCGAGCGCATAGAGGCACTCGAGGGCTTCAAGAGTGGCCGCTACGAGGTGCTCGTGGCGACTGACATCGCCGCCCGCGGCCTCGACATCGCGGGCGTTTCCCACGTCATCAATTACGATGTCCCTGAAAACCCCGAGGACTACGTGCACCGCATCGGCCGCACGGGCCGGGCGCAGAACACGGGCGACGCCTTCACCCTCGTCACCGAGGAGGACGTGCGAGACGCGCGCTCCATCGAGCGTTACATGGGGGTGGCGGTCGAGCGGAAGAAAATCGAGGCATTCCCGTACATCTACTCGGCGCTGTTCGACGACAAGGCCTTGGCCGAGACCGCGGCGGCTGCCGCCAAACCCGTCAGCCGACTGCACCGAGGCGCGCGTCGCTGATCTTCGGAGCGTCTTCCCGGGATGGAGCTTCGGCTCCCCCGTGGCCTGTGATCACGCCATGAAACTCGACATCCCGCCCGGGGATTTCGCCGGCTACATTTTCGACCTCGACGGAACGCTCGTGGACACGATGCCCCTGCATTTCCGTGCGTGGGAGGCAGCTATGCGAGTCGCGGGACTGACCTGTCCGCTCGACGAGGATCTATTCTACTCTCTGGGGGGTGTTCCGACGCGACGCGTCGCTGAATTGATCGCGGTGCATTACGGGCTGCGGATCGATCCTGACGCGGTGTTTCACCATAAGGAGTCTCTCTTCCAAGAGCTCCAGGGTGATGCGCGCCTGATCAGCCCCGTGGCCGATTTCGCGCGGCTGGTCGCCCGCACGCATCCCGTCGCCATCGCCTCCGGCGGGCCGCGGGAAATCGTGCGGCGCTCGCTGGAACTCGCCGGGCTCGCCTCGCTTTTCCCGGTGGTGGTGACGGCCGATGACGTCGTTCACGGCAAGCCTGCGCCCGACATGTTCCTGCTGGCCGCGCGCCAGATGGGGGTGGAGCCCGGAAACTGCCTGGTCTTTGAGGATGCCGAACCCGGGATGCGCGCCGCCGAAGCGGCGGGCATGAAGTGGGTGCGCGTTCCGAGCCGGCGGGCCGCGTCTCGCGGGTGAGGGGGATTTCGGGCTTCAGCCGGCGCACCTGCGGCGCTTGGATCGTTTTCCCATGAACATCGAGTCACTCGCGAAGCCATCGGTCCTCACCCAGCCCGTTTACGAGCCGGGGAAGCCGATCGAGTACGTCGCTCGCGAACTCGGGCTGGATCCGGCCGGCATCATCAAGCTCGCATCGAACGAGAATCCTTTCGGGCCCTCTCCCCTGGCCGTCGAGGCGGCGACGCGGGCCCTGGCGCAGGGCGCCTTGTATCCGGATGGCGGATGCTACGAGCTGCGGCAGCGTCTCGCGGCCTTTCACGGGTTGGGGGCGGACCAGTTTGTCGTGGGCAACGGCTCCAACGAGCTGATCGAACTGCTGGGGCACGTTTTCCTCGGGCCCGGTGACGAGGTGGTCATGGCGAATCCCGCGTTTGTGGTCTACAAGCTGGTCACCCGGCTTTTCGGAGCGAAGCCGGTCGAGGTGCCCTTGCGGAACTGGACCCACGATCTTCCCGCGATGGCGGCGGCGGTCACTCCGCGGACGAAGCTGGTGTGCGTCTGTTCGCCCAACAACCCGACCGGCACGGCGAATTCCGCCGCCGAGCTCATTCAATTCGTGCGGTCGCTTCCGGAGCACGTGGTTGTGGTCATCGACGAGGCCTACGTTGAGTACCTTGAAAATCCGCCGGACCTGAAACCCCTCATTCGCGAGGGAAGGAACCTCATTTGCCTGAGAACTTTTTCCAAGATTTACGGCTTGGCGTCCCTGCGGGTCGGATACGGCTACGCCGGCCCCTCGCTCTGTACCCTCCTGAACCGCGTGCGCCAACCGTTCAACGTGAATGCCATCGGGTTGGCGGCGGCGCTGGCGGCGCTGGATCACGGGGAGCATGCGGATAGTTGCCGGATGCTTACCCACGAAGGCATGCTCTGCGTGGCGGAGGGATTAGGGGCCGTGGGCGCCGAATTTGTCCCCGCCGTCGCTAATTTCCTTCTAGTCCGAGTGGGCGATGGACAAGCCTGCTTCCGATTCTTGCAGACCAAGGGAATCATTGTCCGGCCAGTAGCCTCTTACGGCCTACCGGAATGGGTGCGTATCACCGTAGGCACTGCTGATCAAAACCTGCGCGTACTCCAAGAGCTTCGCTCTTTTCCTATCCGCTCGAGGCCCTGAGTCATTGCCCTCGTGGATACGTCCGAATCCTGAACGGATGGCCTCGCCTCCTTTCGGGCATCCCAGATCGACCTTTCTTCCTTGTCAGATTGGGTTAGTTTTTGCGGAAAAAGGGCTTCCCTTCTGGGGGGGGGGCGTCATTGTGGGAAGAAGTTGAACTCGTTTATGAAGCTCGCACTCAAGTCATCCTTCCTCGCCGTTGCTCTCCCATTTGTGGCCAACGCCGCACCGTTCATGGCAATTGGCGACGGTGCTGAACTCTTTCTCACCGGGACCCTAGGCGTTCGCTCTGACGATAATATCTTCCTGGCGTCCAAGGCGGAAAGTGACCTCATCTTCGATGTCGCCCCAGGGGTCTCTCTGGAATTTGGCAAGAACGCCCAGCTCAAAGGCGCACTTACACTGACGGACACTTTTTCGAATTATTCCGACAACAGCAGTCTCAACACCCAGCTCTTTTCTGGGGCCTTTCGTTCCAACTACGACGATGGCAAGCTCAAGCTGGGTTTTAATCTGTCCTACAGCGAACTGAATCAAAACTCCGTCGACATCAGGGGGCTCACCCGCCGTGACGTCTTCAATGTGGGAGGCAATACCGAGGTTGAGATCTCCCAGCTGACGAAGATCGGAGCAGGCGTTACTTTCAACCACGAGAATTACAAACGTCGTAACTATACGGATTCCGACAGCCTTGAAGTCCCGTTGAATGTTTTCTACAAGTGGACTGAAAAAACCGACCTCAGCGTAGGCTACCGCTATCGCGACTACCTGGTTGACCTTGGGTCTGACTCTACGGACCACTTCTTCAATGTTGGCGCCAGGGGTGAATTCTCACCCAAGCTGAAGGGGCGTTTTGCGATCGGCTTGAATACCCGCAATCTGGATCGTGGAGGCGACGATACACTCTTGGGCGTGGATTCTGGCTTCTCCTACGAGATTTCCCCAAAGACGTCGTTTGATTTTTCGATCACCAACGATTTCGGCACCAGTCCGCAGGGTCAGCAGCAGAAGAATTTCTCGATTGGCGGGACGCTTTCTTCGCAAGTCTCTCAGGAGTGGTCTCTCAATGGCGGGTTGAACTATCGCGCGACTGACTATGGTTCCCGTACGGACGATTACGTCGAGATCACCATCGGGGCGGTCTACACCGTCAATTCGAACGTTCGTATCCTCGGAGGCTACACTTACCGCGATTACTCCTCGGACCTCACGGCGAGCGAGTTCAAGAACAATGTGTTCAGCGTCTCGGCGAACTTCCGCTACTGACGGATCGTCCCTCTTAGTATCCAAGTCTGCCTTTTAGCGGAAGAGGACCTGTCGGTCCTCTTCCGCTTTTTGACCTAGGATGTTACACTTCCGCCATTTCACGCGGGTTGCGCCTCTTTTGGTGATGTTGGTTTCGGCCCTCGTCTCCATTGGCGCCGAAGCCAATAGCCAAGCTGAATCCGATGGAGTGATTTCAGTGGCTCGCGACCGACGTTCAGACTACGTTCTCCAACCTCAGGACTCCCTTAGAGTCTTCATATTTCAGCATGACGACCTGAACCGTCAGATGGATTCAGTTCAGGTTTCACCTGAGTATTCGATCAGCCTGCCGTTGGTTGGTACTATTAGCGTACGTGGCCTCACGACGCGTCAGGCAGAGGGAATCATTCGTCAGGCATTTGATCGAGACTACCTCGTTAACCCCCAAGTCAGTGTGGTTGTTGTCAAGTACGCTGAGCGAAGTGTGAACGTTTTGGGACAGGTTGGAAAGCCTGACCGGGTCCCGTTTCCACAGGAAAAAGGACTAACCATAATCGAGGCCATCACCCTCGCGGGTGGTCCAACACGACTTGCGGATTTGAAGCGCGTGAAGCTGACGCGTAAACAATCGGATTCAGAGACCGTGGTGGAGGAGATCGACGTCTCGTCCATGATGAACAAGGGAGGCAAGGACGCGGTTCAGTTGAAAACTGGAGACGTCATCTTCGTGCCCGAGCGGGTGATCTGATTTAACGAAAGATGTCCAAGGAAACAGCAGCAGCAGCCAAACACTCATCCGAATCTCGCGGGAGTGGCTACGGATATAACTACGGAGGCTATTCCTCTTACGGCTCATACGGTTACGGCTATGGCGAGCCCGGGGCCGGAACCGCGCAGCGTTCGTTGCAGGACTACCTGCTCATCCTGCGTGAGCGAATCTGGTACATCGTCGTTGTCTTTCTCGTGGTTTTTTCCAGTTCCCTGGTTTACACCTTGAGTGAAACGAAGTTATATCAATCCTCCGCCACTGTACAAATTCTCAGGCGTGATCTGACTCCGATGCCTGGGGTGCAACAAGTGGCCGAGAGCGAGATTCGCTCCGCGGAAGATCTGAACACTCAGATAAAGATCATTGAGAGTTCAACTCTCGTGCGCCGAGTTGCCGATCGACTTAAGGGCGATGACTTGAAGGCATTCCTTGCTCCCTACGAAAGGCAGGAGCGGCTTTCGTCGAATCTGCTGTTCCTTCCCGAAACAATTTCCCGTAACCGTAAGGTTGTTCCTCAACGTCTGACCATGGTCGTTACGGTTTCCTACCAGCACCCGGATCGGGTAGTGGCAGCACTAGTCGCGAATTTGTTTGTAGAAGAGTACATGAGCTATAGCCGCGGGGTTCGGACATCTGATCTATCAAAGGCGGTCGACGACCTACAGCTCACCGTTGACACTCAGCGTAGGAAAGTCGACGAGCTTGCCCAAAAACTCCAAGCCTACAAGGAACGTAACAAGACCGTTTCCCTCGATCAGCGGAAAGATATCGTCAGCGAATCCCTCAAGGTGGCCAATCTTGAAGCCCAACGGGCCGGGATCGTACTGCAAGGAGTTGAGTCGCGCCTTAACCAGATCACGGATTATCGCTCGAAGGGACGGGACTTAACGGGTTTGGGGTTCATCGCTGAGTCAAAACTTGTACAAGAACTCCAGCAGCAGCTCGCTGCCAGGACCATTGAGGTCTCGAAGTTGAGGGAAAAGTATCGTGACGGGCATCCCGACATGAAGCAGGCGAGAAAGTCCTACGACCAGACGCGGCTGGAGCTCGACAGAGCGATCAATTCGATTTGCGAGCAAGTGCAGTCGGACTTCAACTCTGCTTCGGCGAATCTCAAGGCTCGGCAGCTGGAGCTAGATAAGCAAAAGGCGGAATCTCTCCACCTGGAAGCTCTTGCCGTGGAGTACAGTCAGATTGAGCGGGAGTATCTCACTCAAAATCAGATCCTTCAGGGGATTGTTGCTCGCAAAACCGAAACGACGATGACGAGCAATTTCGCGACGCAAAACGCTCGACTGGTTGATCAGGCGGTGCCTGCGCCTGAAAGTAGGCCGATCTCACCCAACGTCCCCCTGAACCTAGGACTTGGCGTGGTGGGTGGCCTCGGACTTGGCCTCGCTTTCGCTTTCTTCGTGGCCTTTATCGATGATCGGGTTAAGAGTTCCTATGATATCGAGGCTGTAGTTGGGGTGCCATTACTCGGAATAGTTCCTGAGATACGACACTTGGATGCGTCCGAAAAGGCTAGGATTGTGGTCAATAACAAGGACCGCCAGGTTGCCGAGGCGTTTCGCACTCTCCATTCCAGCCTTCGACTGAAGGACGAGAGCAAAAATGCGAGAGCGATTCTGGTCACTAGTACTATTCCCGGCGAGGGAAAAACTTTCGTATCAACGAACTTAGCTACCACTTTCGCTGCCCATGGCGAGCGAGTCGTTGTCATTGACTGCGACTTGCGTAAGCCAAACGTTCACAAGTCGCTCGGTCTTGAAAATTCTAAGGGCACAATCGATATTGTTGCAGGTAAGGCGACGATTGATGAGGTCCTGATTCGCTCTGTGCATCCGAACCTTGACGTGATCGTTGCCGGAGGGCGGGCGAAGAATCCGACTCAGATCCTGAACAGCAAGGGTTTTGAGGAGATGATCGCTGAATTGCGCCGACGTTACGACCGGGTTTTCATCGACACGCCGCCGCTCGCGGCAGTCAGCGATGCGCTCATCATCCTGCCCCTGGTCGATGGGTCGCTTTTTACCATTTTTTTCAATAAGGTCCGCCGTAAGGCCGCGCAGTTCAGCGCCAAGAGTCTGCTCGAGGCGAATGTGCCTAATTTCGGGGCCATCCTGAACGGGTTAAACCTCGCGGTCTCCGGGTACTACTATGCCCAGTACTACGATAAGTCGTACAAGGACTACTACGTCACTTCGGCGAAGGGCGAAGCCCCCGAGGGAGAGGCTCGTTGAGGTCGGCCTTCTGGATTCCAATCGTGACTTGACCGCTTCACGGGACGCTTCACCCTCTTTCCTCTTCGAAATGATCACCACCGACCAGAAGCAGCAGACACCCACTCCGGCCGAGATTCCGTTCACGGATCCCCAAGCGATGGTCCGTTATGTCACGGATACCGGTAAGATCCTGCCCCGCAAGTACACCGGGCTTTCCGCCAAGCATCAGCGAGCCGTGACGCGCACTCTCAAGCAGTCACGTAACATGCTTCTCGCCCAGTAAAGGCACGGGCCGCTTTCCTCCCGACTCCAAACCGGTCCTCAGGGCCGGTTTTTTAGTTTAGTTTACCTCGTCCGTCTCGAACCATAGACCCAGAGCTTCCTCCATGAGCAGGGATTCAATTCTCTCCAAGATAAGGTCCGAACGCGTGGTGGCTTTAATTCGCGCCAACTCCTCGGACGGCCTGCTGGATTGCGCCCGTGCTCTTGCGGAAGGGGGGCTCACGAGCATTGAGCTCACGATGACCACTCCTGGCGCTATCCGGATGCTGGAGAAGGCGACTACTGAACTGCCAGAGTTTCTCTTTGGCTTGGGAACGGTTCTCGATGCTGAAACCGCCCGTTTAGGAATCCTTTCGGGCGCCCGCTTTGTCGTCACACCTGCGCTGCGGCCAGACGTGATCACGGTCTGCCGTCGGTACAGCGTGCCGGTCTTCTGCGGGGCCTTCACTCCGACAGAGATTCTGCAGGCATGGGAGGCCGGAGCTGATGCCGCCAAGGTCTTCCCGGCCGAGTTCTTCGGGCCCGGTTACATCAAATCCGTCAAGGCGCCTTTCCCTCAGATCGAGATGGTTCCCACCGGCGGCGTGACCGAACAAAACGTCGGGGAGTTCCTGCGGGCAGGCTCTTTCGCGGTGGCCGCCGGTAGTTCACTTGTAGACGCGAAAGCCCTCAAAGAGCGCAATTGGTCCGCCATCACAGCCAAGGCGAAAGGCTTCGCTGCGGCAGTTACCGCGGCCGCCAAGGTTTAACCGGTTGCCCGGTCCTCACGCGCCCACTTCACCCCTCTAGTCGAACACGACCGTCTTGTTACCGTAGGCGAGCACGCGTCCCGCGAGGTGCCAGCGTACGGCTTGGGCCAAGACTACCCGCTCAAGGTCCCTTCCCAAGCGCACCAAATCATCGACGTCTTGTCGGTGTGTGACGCGCTCCACACCTTGGTGGATGATCGGTCCCTCATCCAAATCCGCAGTCGCATAGTGGGCTGTGGCGCCGATCAGCTTAACTCCACGGGCATGCGCCTGGTGGTAGGGCCGGCCACCCGCGAACGCCGGCAGAAAGGAGTGGTGGATGTTGATCACCGGGCCCGCGAAGGCATGCAGGAAATCCGCTGATAGAACCTGCATGTAACGGGCCAGCACGACGAACTCCACTCCGGCGGCGCGAAGAATCTCCAGTTGCCGCGCCTCGGCCGTGGCCTTGGTAGCCGGGGTCAGGGGAACGTGGTGGAACGGAAGACCGTAGGCGGCGGTGGTGGCGGCGAGATCGGTGTGGTTGCTGACGACTGCCACGATGTTCGCGGAAAGGTCGCCCGCCTTCCAGCGCAGGATCAGGTCGTGGAAGCAGTGGTCGGCCTTGGAGACAAAGACCGCCATCCTTGTCCGATGGGCGGAAGAGACTACCCGGGCATGCATCCCCAGTGAGGCCGCGAAGCGCGCGAATTCCGCCGCAACCTCATCCGGTGTGTAGCCATACGACTGGGAAAGCCATTCGACGCGCTGAAAGAATACGCCGGCCTCCATGTCGCGGTGCTGGTCGGCATGCAGGATATTGCCACCCCGTTCGAATACCCAACCGGCCACGCGTGCTACCAGCCCCGGCTGGTCGGGGCCATGCAGGAGCGCGATGAGGGTAGGATCGGGGAGTGCCATGGGGCGCCGGTCCTAGTCGCGGGAGCGGCGGCGCTCGTCGTCAGACCTGGGGTCGGCCGCGAGTTCGCTAACCGCGCGTGCGAGGGTGCGCAGCTGTTCCCGAAGCTGTGTGGCGGTCGCCTCCGCTTCGAGACGGAGTCGCTTCTCTACGGCCACGTCTTCCCCGAGTCGGTCGACCGCGGCCTTGAGCTTACGCAGGTCCTCGGTAGCGACCTTCAGGTCCGCGGCGGCCTTTTCCCGGGCGCGGCGAGTTTCCTCGGACTCCGCCGCGTTCTGGGCTGCCTTTTCCGCCCTTTCCCGCTCGGTCTTCAGCCTGGCGTTGGCTGCACGTAGAGTGGCCAGTTCGCGGGCTGCCTCCCGCAATTGCTCCACCAGCCGCGAGACATCGGCTGCCCCGCCCTGGCTGGATGACGCCGTGATCGGGCGGCGCGCCGCGGCGCGCTCCGTGTTCGTGACCGCCTCGGAACGGCCCTCGCGCAACGCTTCGGTTGATCGGCGCTCCCGTGAATCTCCGGCCGAAGTAGCCTCCGTCCGATTGGTTTCCTCATTCCTCACCGGACGCTCCGATGCGCCCTTCTCCGGCTCCCGATCCGAGGGATCCGCACCTTCTGAGGAAGGTGTTGAGGCACATCCTCCTAAAACGCCGAGCGCGAACAGCAGCACCACGGGAGTCGGGCGGGTTTTCATGGAGAGGCGGACTTTATCGATCTGGATCAGTCCGGCTGTTCAGACGACCCGCACGTTGCCTCGGTAGCGCTGGATGGGACAGACGCCGACGTGCTTGTCCCGGAGAGCACGGATGCCCTCCAAGGCGGCGGCGGCGCCGGTGATCGAGGTCATGATGCACACGTTGTGGGCCAAGGCGGCGGCGCGGATGGCGTTCTCGTCGCGTCTTGGGATCATCCCGGCCGGGGTGTTGATCACGAGCTGGATCTGGCCGTTCTTGATGAGGTAGACGGCGTTGGGGCGCCCCTCCTGGATCTTCGCCAGCTTACGCACCTTCACGCCCGCTTCGGCGAGTTCCCGGGCGGTGCCGCTGGTCGAGCAGATGGTGAAGCCGAGTTTCTCCAACTCCAAGGCGATGTGGACGGCGCGTTTTTTGTCGGCGTCCTTCACTGAGAGGAAAACGTTGCCCTGTGTCGGGAGGCCGGGCTTGGCGGCGGCCTGGGCTTTGGCGAAGGCGACGCCGAGGTCGGCGTCGAGCCCCATTACCTCGCCGGTGGAACGCATTTCCGGCCCCAGCGCGATTGTGGCCCCGGGGAAGCGGACGAACGGGAAGACGGCCTCCTTCACGCACCAGTGCTTCGGGATCTGTTCACGGGTGAAACCGAGATCACGGAGCTTGGCGCCGGTCATGACTTTGGCGGCGAGCTTGGCCAGCGGTACGCCGATCGCCTTGGCGACGAAGGGAACCGTGCGGGAGGCTCGCGGGTTGACCTCTAGGACGTACAACTGGCTGTCCTTGATGGCGAACTGGACGTTCATCAGTCCGATGACTCGGAGCTCGTGGGCGAGCGCGTGGGTCGCCCGGCGGACGTCCTCGAGCACCGTCGGTGAAAGGGTGTGGGGCGGCATCACCATGGCGGCGTCGCCCGAGTGGACGCCGGCGTACTCGATGTGCTCGAGCATGCCGCCGATGACCGAAGTGTCGCCGTCGCTGATGCAGTCGACGTCGAGCTCGATGGCATCCTCAAGGAACTTGTCGATCAGCACGGGTTTGCCGGGCATCACGTCGAAGACCTGGCGGACAACGCCGCGCAATTCCTCCTCGCTGTAGAGGATGAACATCCCACGCCCGCCGAGCACGAACGACGGCCGCACGAGAACCGGGTAGCCGATGTCGCCGGCGCTGGCGATGGCCTCGGCCTCGCTGAGTGCGATGCGGTTGGCGGGTTGACGCAGCCCGATCTTGTTCAGGATGTTGGCAAAGAGCTTCCGGTCCTCGGCGATCTCGATGCTCTCAGGCGAAGTGCCGATGATGTTGACGCCGTTCGCCTTCAGCGCAGAGGCGAGGTTGAGCGGGGTCTGGCCACCGAATTGTACGATGGCCCCGTCGCATTTTTCCTGCTGGTAGACCTCGAGCACGTCCTCGAGCGTCAGGGGTTCGAAGTAGAGGCGGTCGCTGGTGTCGTAGTCGGTTGAGACGGTCTCCGGATTAGAGTTCACCATCACGCTCTCGTAACCGATCTCGCGCAGCGCGAAGCTGGCATGGACGCAGCAATAGTCGAACTCGATGCCCTGGCCGATGCGGTTGGGCCCGCCGCCGAGGATCATGATCTTCTTTTTACCCTTCGGTGGCAGCACCTCGTTCTCGTCGCCGTAGCTCGAGTAGTAGTAGGGGGTGAAGGCTTCGAATTCGGCCGCGCAGGTGTCGACCAGCCGGTAGGTCGTATGGATGCCGCGCCGCTTCCGGTCGGCCCGGATGGAGGCTAGGTCGCTGCCGAGCAGGTGGGCAAGCTGTGCGTCGGAGAAGCCCTGCTGCTTGGCGCGGCGAAGGGCGTCGTCCGGAACCGCGGCGAGCGTGCGGCCCGCAAGGGAAGACTCCGTCTCCCAGAGTTCGCGTAGTTGGTGCAGGAACCACGGGTCGATCTTGGTCAGGTCGAAGATGCGCTCCACCGAGTAGCCTGCGCGGAACGCGTGGCGGATGTAGAAGATGCGCTCGGCGTTGGGTGTCCCTAGCTTGGCGTTGATGATCTTCTCCTCGACGGGCTCGTCGCCGCCGTGCCTTCCTCCGCCGAAGCCGCGGGCGCCGGTCTCGAGGGAGCGCAGGCACTTCTGGATCGACTCCTTGAAGGTGCGGCCGATCGCCATCGCCTCGCCGACGGACTTCATGGCCGACGTCAGGGTGGCGTCCGCGTCGGGGAACTTTTCGAAG